>LWDU01042036.1_pt1 | contig 23835 bp, 30 predicted proteins | sample 727161 | NCBI WGS metagenome assembly LWDU01 (sample SAMN04566230, study PRJNA314399) | hydrothermal vent metagenome | isolation source: deep sea hydrothermal plume seawater | place: Mexico: Gulf of California, Guaymas Basin | collected 2004-07-11
AGTATGTGTGTTTGATGCGGATGCCAGTTTAGCTAATATAAATATCCTGCTAGGCATTCAGCCAAAATATACCTTACAACATCTTTTGAAGGGCGAAAAACCTTAAAAGAGATTATGATTGATGGCCCTCGCGGCTTGAAAGTTGTGCCTGGCGCTACAGGCATCGCCGAATATGCGCACTTATCTGGCGAGCAAAAAACAATATTACTCCCCGCATTAGACAAACTTCAACAATCTTTTGATTACCTTATCATTGATACTGCTGCCGGTATTGGCGACGATGTTTTAGACTTTATTAAGGCCTCTCAATTCTCGATTATCATCATCACACCTGAACCCACTTCATTAGCAGATTCTTTTTCATTACTGAAAGTATTAAAACGCTCAAATTACGATCGCACGTCGTACGTCTTAGTTAATATGGCGATGAATTATGAAAATAGCCAATCAATTTATAAACGTTTTGAATCAGCCGTAAAGAAATACATCCATGTCGATATTGCTTATTTAGGTTATATCCAAGTTGACGAAACGATGATCTCTTCGGTCAGTCTCCAATGCCCCGCTGTCCTACTAAGCCCCGAGTCTATTGCCAGTGAATGCTTTAAAAAACTAGCACACGGCCTTGAAAAGCACATAGAGTCAACACCTGTTGATTCCTTTAGTGATTTTTGGCGACAACAAGACGACGTGCAAGAAAGTGTACCTTCAGAAACGCCAACCACCGCGTTTATTTCCGGCACTAAAACACCGATTAAAACTACGCCAGCTGTGCCAACCCCTTTGAACTTCAAGCAAGCAGCGGACTTTTGTTTAAATGCTCTATCTGAAGACAATTTAGATGCTGAAGAAGTCAACGCTTTCTTCGACTCTGTTAACGAGCACCAACCAAAAAAAGAAAAAGCTGTGGAGCCTACGGATGAGATAAAACCTTCATCTGTAGGAGATTTTTATCATTATTTAGAGAAAAACGCCTTTCCTAAAGAAGAAATTCGGGAGGTTGTCTCAACACTAGAACACGTATATTTCGATAAGTACGGCGAAAGCCTAAGCAGTCTAGATGCGGTTTCCCTAAAACTCTTCGCCCAATTTAGCGGTTCGGAAGAGGAACTACGTCAGGTGTATAATCAGTTATCAGCTCGCTACCAACGTCAATTCGATAAGCCTTTGCATAATGTAATTGAACAAACTCAAGCATTGTCACAATCTGATGATTTTAGCGTAACGGTATTTGATGATGTATTGAAAACCTTATTATCTGTTTACAAACAACGCTTTAATGAACATTACAAAACCCAAGCAGATAAAGACCTTTTGTAATCCCCCCAATAAACAATCGGCATTTTAAGTAGAAAATTCTTATAATGAAATAAAGGAGTTTTTTATGAAGAAATCACGTTATACCGACAGTCAAATCCTGTCTATTTTGAAACAAAATGAAGCTGGCGCAACCGTTCCAGACTTATGTCGCGAACACGGCATGAGTACGGCGACGTTTTATAAATGGCGCTCTAAGTATGGCGGTATGGATGCATCGCTTATGAAGCGTATGAAGGAGCTAGAAGATGAAAATCGGCGTCTCAAAAAGATGTACGCTGAAGAAAAGCTAAAGGCTGAAATCGTAAAGGAAGCACTCGAAAAAAAGTGGTGAAGCCATCTCATCGACGTGAGATGGCGCAACGCGCCAACACCGAATTTGGTTCTTCAATACGTGTTAGCTGCTGCGCTTTTGGCATCAGCGAGACCTGTTATCGCTACCAAGCTAAATTATCGACTGAAAACGATGAAATAGCTGATTGGTTACTGAGATTGAGCGTTACTCATAAGCGCTGGGGCTTTGGGCTATGCTTTTTATATCTTCGTAACATCAAAGGCTACGGGTGGAATCATAAACGCGTATACCGCATCTACAGGGAGCTTGAATTGAACTTACGCATCAAACCGAAACGCCGTATTAAAAGAGATAAGCCAGAAGCACTGAGCGTTCCTGAGGCCATCAATCAAGTTTGGTCGATGGATTTCATGAGTGACACATTAAATGATGGCAGAAGTATTCGTACCTTCAATGTTATTGATGACTTTAACCGCGAAGGACTAGGTATAGATGTTGATCTTTCATTACCAAGCGCCAGGGTTATTCGGTCGTTGGAACAAATCATCGAGTGGCGAGGAAAACCATCAGCTATACGTTGTGACAATGGCCCGGAATATATCAGCCAATCATTGAAAGACTGGACGATAAAACAGCAAATAACTTTGCTCTATATTCAACCTGGCAAGCCTACTCAAAATGCATATATTGAGCGATTTAATCGAACGGCCAGGCATGAATGGTTAGATTTACATCTGTTTGAGTCTATTGAGCAAGCTCAATTATTGGCCACACAGTGGCTTTGGTCGTACAATAATGAACGTCCGCATACAGCAATTGGAGGCATACCGCCCAGGCAGCTACTGAATGCGGCTTAATCTCTGCTTTTAACTCCGGTTGTTAATGGGGGGATTACACTTTCGTTTGCACACGAAGCGATAAAAGAGCTTCAAGATCGGCATAAAGAAACAATGACTGAATTAAAAAACACCAATGACTCGCTGGCTGAACGCAGCACTCTATTGGAAAAAATTCAGCAGTTACTCCCTAAAAGTTAAAATTGTAGGGCCGCACGCCTCTTTTTTGAACGCTAACTAACGGTTGAATAATGTATCGTAATTGGCTGCGCTGATAGCGGCTATCTTTGATAGCGGCACTCCTCTCAATTCCGCCATTTTTTCAGCCACGTACTTAACGTAGTTCGGGTAATTCGGCTTTCCTCTCTTAGGAACTGGCGCAAGATACGGCGAGTCGGTCTCTATCAAAAACCTATCATCAGGGACTTTTTGTGCCACTTCTTGCACTTGCTTGGCGTTTTTAAATGTCACAATGCCAGAAAAGGAGATATAGAAACCTAAATCTAAGGCTTTTTTCGCCATGTCCCAATCTTCAGTAAAACAGTGCAGAACACCGCCTGCTTCACCTGCAGACTCTTCTTGCATTATTTTAATCGTGTCATTTTTTGCATCGCGGGTATGGATAATAATCGGTTTATTTGTTAGCTTTGCCGCTGTTATATGATTCCTAAAACGTTGTTGCTGACAATCAAGGTCTGCAACATCTCCAAGCCGAAAATAATCCAGCCCCGTTTCCCCAATCGCTATGGCGCTATCGCGTAAAGCCACGTCAACCAACTCATTAACACTTGGGTCATGCCCTTCTGTCTCATTAGGGTGTACGCCAATAGAAATGGAAATATTTTTATGCTCCGCGACCAAATCACGCATGGCAGGATACGCTTCCCAATCAATTGAAACACATAACATATGATCCAATAAGTCAGCTTTTGTTGCGTTTAAATACTCACCAACATCATTAGAGTATGGCGTTAGATCAACACGATCTAAATGGCAATGTGAATCAATAAACATGTTTTCTCCGTTCTAATAAAAAACGGCCCTTAAGGCCGCTTAATAACGACTGGCACAGCATGACTACATTGTGTGAGTCGGTCTACCTGTTTCTAAAGAACCCGCTAAATACATCTCAATTTTATTACGTGCCGCTCCGCCATCTTGGTCGTTAAACTGCACACCAACACCATTAGAACGCGAACCCTCAGCACCCATCGGTGTTATCCAAATAATAGTACCTGCAACGGGTATACGCTCTGCTTCGCCCATTAAACTCAGCAACATGAACACCTCGTCACCTAAGTTATATTTTTTATGTGTTGGAATAAATAAGCCGCCACCTTCAACATAATCCATATAGGCCGCGTATAGCGCATTTTAATCTTTTATCGTTAACGATAAAATTCCCTGCCGTGCTTCATTTCCCTTCGTACTCATATTTAAACCTTTCGTTTAATCGTTAGCGAATAGCACTCTATCGCAAAATCTTCTAACAATAATTGTTGATTCAATTGACTAGATTCTAAGTTAATTAACTGAGCCAGTTTATCTAATAAATCGTGAATGTTCTTTAAGTGTAGCTTTTCTACTAGAACTTTCAAGTCATCCTTTAAATCTGGGTTTATCAAATGTAAGTTTTTTACATTTGATTCAACTTTAACAGCATCTGTTAACCAAGACATTATCCATTTTAAGGCAGGAAGATTTTTTAACCCAATACATTTTTCAGCGAACAATAAAGGGTCAAGTTGGCCATTTAACATCGCCATGAAGTCTCTAAATATTCCCACCCTAACGGCTAAAGCTTCTTTCTTCCATAAATCATAAGCCAACAATGGTAGATGATTGGACAAATTCAAGTATTGCTCGGCTTGATTGCAACCTTCCGCTTCCAACCATAATTTAGCTTTCGACAAATCAATATCTTTTACCGTAATCAACTGACAACGGCTGCGAATAGTCGCTGAAATTTTCGATGCTTTCTCCGCAATCAAAACCAAACAGGTATTGTCGCTCGGCTCTTCCAACGTTTTCAATAAGCTATTAGATGCTTGATGCAGCATCGCGTCAGCAGGGTCAATAATCACCATACGAGGCTTTGCATATTGATTGCTGAGTGCTAATGATTCAATTAACTCGCGTATCACATCAATTTTTATGCTCTTTTTACCTTCTTCAGGCTCGATATGAAAAAAATCTGGATAGTTACCTGCATTGAATAATAAGCACGATTCACATACGCCACATGCCATACCGCTAGTTGTCACTGACAGACAAATAGTCCGTTGTGAAAAAGCCGTCGCAAAAGCCGATAAACCGAGCGCTTTATCGCCCACTAACATCAACGCGCTAGGTAGCCTATCTTGCTGTTGATAGCGTGACAACTTATCCCAATAAGCCTGTAACCACGGATAACCAATATTATCCATGCGTTAGCAACAACTCGTCTAAATGTGTCGCAATACTTTGCTGCACTTGTTCAATGGACTGCGAGGCATCAACCACACAAAACCGCTTGGGTTCCGCTGCCGCTCTATCCAAATAGACCCGTCTAACATCTTCGAAAAAGGCCTGCTTTTCCGATTCAAAACGATCCGGTTCACTTCGACTGGCCGCTCGCTGCAAACCAATCTCAACCGATAAATCAAGCAACACCGTTTTATCAGGCCTTAAGTCCTTTTGAACAAACTGTTCTACCCAAGCAATGTCTGTCATGTTGAAATGACGACCGCCGCCTTGATATGCGTATGTCGCATCAGTAAAGCGGTCACATACAACCCATTTACCCGCCGCTAATGCCGGTTTAATCACCTCTTTTAAGTGTTGCGCACGCGCGGCAAACATCAATAAGAGTTCAGACTCATCGCATAAAGACTCATCATGATGATTTAACAACAAGCCTCTGATTTCTTCTGATATCGCCGTTCCACCAGGCTCTCTAGTGGTAATAATCGCTTTACCGGCTTTCTCTAAGTAGTCGGCAATAAAGTTTAAGTTAGTTGTTTTACCAACGCCTTCAACGCCTTCTAACGTTAAAAATTGTCCTGTTTTCATTATTATTTATTCCGCTGGTATTTATCGACTGCTGCATTATGTTGCTTCAATGTTTCTGAAAACACGTGTGTACCACCACCGTTGGCGACAAAGTACAACTTCTTCGTTTCTTGAGGATGTAAAACGGCCTGTATAGATGCCTTCCCCGGCATAGCAATCGGTGTAGGTGGCAAGCCGTATCGTGTGTAAGTATTGTAAGGTGTATCTTGGCGTAAATCTCGGAACCTTATGTCGTCTTTATAGTTTTCACCCATACCATATATCACGGTAGGGTCAGTTTGCAGCTTCATACCGATTTCAAGCCGTTGTATAAACACGCCAGCTATCAGCTCTCGCTCAGACGCTGCACCTGTTTCTTTTTCAACAATTGATGCCAAAGTAAGCGCTTGGTATACGTTTTTTATCACCGCCTTATTCTCTCTTTTAAGCCAAGCTGAATTAACAAAAACCTGCATTGCACGATACGCACGTTTAATTAACGCTGCATCCGTTGTGTTTTTGATGAAAAAATACGTTTCAGGCAATAATAGGCCTTCTAAATGTTGTTCCGGAATATTCAATAACTCTAAATATGTCGCCATATCTGCATTCTCTGGAAGCGTTTTTTGAAGCGCTGGGTGTTGTTGAATGTCCGTTAGTAAGTCTTTGAAGGTCTGGCCTTCGATAATGGTGATCGCGTATTGATTAACTTTACCTTTAACCAAAAAACCTAAAATTTGCACCTGTGTTAAGCCAGGAGAAAATTCATATTCGCCCGCCTGTATCTTATTCGCAGCACCTTCAAAACGAACCAGCCATTTGAACCAACGCCCATCGACCACTGATTTTTCCTCAAGCATCGAAATAATTTGGTTTAGGTTTTTCCCTTTATCAATGCTCACAACAACCGAACCCATCTCATCCGTAATATACGAATCATTAATTGAGTCCTGATACAGCATCCAAAACCAGCCTATCGATAAGCTACTAACAATTATAGTTAAGGCAATTAAACGTCTCATATGTTTCGTTATGTTTGTTGTTGCATGGCCGTTAGAACGCTATCTAAAGCCCATTGCGCGCGTGACGTTTCATTTTCATACATCGTCGTTCCATCTATTGATAGTTCGGTTACTGAACGAATAGGCATGAGACTATTTGTCACGAATACTTCATCCGCATCCTTTATATCATTCAGCGTTAACGCCTCGACCTTACAGACGATCTTATCTGTTTGAGCTTGCTCAATTAACATCTTTCGAATGACCCCTGACACGCCACAATTATCGAGGTTAGGTGTTATTAAAATATCATCTTTCACCATAAATAGATTGCTCATAGTGCCTTCAATCACCGCCCCATCTGTATCTAACATCAAGCCTTCAACTTGCTCAATTCTTCTAAGCTCTGTTCGCGCCAACACCCGTTCCAATTGATTCAAGTGTTTAATGCCCGCCAATAAAGGTTGCTTACTCAAGCGAGTTTTACACAAGGTTAAGTTAATTGCTAGCAAGGACGTCGCGATACCTTTATCTGCAGCGCTAAACGAAATAACCCGTGTAACACTCGGCATATTGGGTGGCAAAAACCCTCTTTCTCCAACTCCTCTGGATAAGATTATTTTTATCACCCCGTATTCATGGTGTCCGATTAATTGAGCAATTTCACGTTCAATCAGCCTGATATCAGTGGCAGGAAAACCGAGAACAACGCAGCCTTTTTGCAAACGAGTTAAGTGGGCTGATAAAAAAACAGCATTGCCTGACTCAACCAAAATGGTCTCAAACAAGCCATCGCCGTATTGAAACCCCCTATCTAGTGGGCTTATCAAGCCATCAGCCTGCCCATTTATTAACATCTTAACTGTCATACGATTGTTAGAGCATCTAACAATGCCTTTGCTTTATGCCGAGTTTCTTCTAACTCATTGTCCGCGATTGAATCGGCGACAATACCAGCACCTGTTTGCAAACTGATCTTTTTACCCGTTATGGTAAACGTTCTAATTAAAATATTTAAATCTAGATCACCATTACGATTAATGTACCCCATTGACCCGGTATACGCACCTCTGGGTGTTTTTTCTAACTCTTGAATAATTTCCATACAACGCACTTTAGGGCAGCCTGTAATAGTGCCGCCCGGGAACACTGCTTTAATAACATCCGACGGCGTTGTATTCGTTAATAATTTGCCACGTACATTTGACACTATATGGTGAACTGCCGCATAAGACTCCAGCGTCATTTTCTCATCAACCACTACCGTGCCTGTTTGACATACACGACCAAGATCATTCCGAATAAGATCAATCAGCATAATATGTTCGGCATTTTCTTTGGCATTAACCAATAACGCAGCCGCTGACTTCTTATCGTCATTCGGATTTTTTTTCCTTGGACGTGTTCCAGCAATTGGCCGCATTTGTACAGCACCCGCATTGCAACTCACCAGACGCTCAGGAGATGATGAGCAAATAACGCTATCACCATAGCGCGCTAAGCCTGCGAATGGCGCTGGGTTATGCGCCCTTAGAGATCGATACACATCGAGATAATTAGCCTTATCTAGTAACTCGCCAACCCATTGTCTCGACAAGTTAACCTGCAAGGTATCGCCTTCTTTTAAATACGACTTAACCTTTTTAACACCCTCTAGGAAAAGCGTTGGCGTATCTTCTGTAAGGGACGCTCTCGGTGATGTAACTGCGGTTGGTGCTAGCTTTTGGATATCGGACCAAACTTCCTCTAACCGTTCCTCAGCATGAATTTCACAGACAACCCAGCACGTGTTGTCTTTGTGATTTTTAATGATTGCAACGGGAATACGAACGGCACTTGCCACAGGCAACGATGCATCAACGGCAAGGCTGGAAAGTTTTGGTTCAATGGCACCCGCCAATTCATAACTTAAAAAGACAAACCAACCACCCGTAAAAGGAAAACGTGAATCATGCGTTAGTTCATCTTCTACCAGCGCCTGATTAAAGGCAGAATCAAACTGTGTAAAGAAGTCTGTATCGCCACCCTTCGACGCTTGTATCACATCACCAGGGTACGCAAATAAAATATCAAAGCCCGTAGCCGGCTCACTTAGCTGATGGCTTTCAAGAAGAAAAGGGTAACGCTTTGGATTTAGCGCATGACAAGCCAATAAATCCACATCAAACGGAAGTTTTGCTTTTAAAAACGTTCCGCAATGTTGACGAGCCAATCCCATTGGCGATGACTAATCTAGAGTCGCTTAAATACGAGCGTGCCGTTGGTACCACCAAACCCAAACGAGTTTGACACCACAACATCAACACCCATTTGGCGCGCTTCATTCGGCACATAATCCAAATCACAATCAGGGTCAGGTGTGAACTGATTAATGGTTGGAGGCGCAACTTGGTCACGGATAGCCAATACAGAAAACACCGCTTCAGCACCACCAGCAGCACCTAACATATGCCCGGTCATGGACTTTGTAGAACTCATCGGTACTTTGTAGGCTAAATCACCTAACAAGGTTTTAGCCGCGTGTGTTTCAGCTAAATCACCCGCAGGCGTAGAGGTGCCATGAGCGTTGATGTAACTGATTTGTTCAGGGTTTAATGATGCGTCTTTTAATGCATTTCGCATACAACGATATGCACCATCACCATTTTTAGATGGCATGGTCATGTGGAAAGCATCTGAACTCATGCCATAACCAGCCAGTTCTGCATAAATTTTTGCGCCACGTTTTTTGGCGTGCTCATACTCTTCTAGCACTAAAACACCCGCACCATCACTTAACACAAAACCGTCACGATCTTTGTCCCAAGGTCGACTGGCTGTTTCCGGAGAATCGTTTCTACGTGATAAAGCACGTGCTGAAGAAAAACCACCGTATGATGTCACAGACGTCGCCATTTCAGCGCCACCCGCTACCATCACATCTGCATCACCGTATTGAATGATACGCATCGCATCACCAATGTTATGTGCACCCGTAGTACAAGCTGTAACAATGGCAAAATTAGGCCCCTTCAGTCCACGAAGGATAGAAAGATTACCTGAAATCATATTAATAATATTGGATGGCACAAAGAAAGGTGAGATTTTTCTTGGGCCGCCTTTTTGGAAGCCTTCGAAGCCTGCTTCAATACCAGAGATACCACCAATACCTGCACCAATAGCAACACCAATTCGTTCAGCATTTTCATCGGTTACTTCAAGACCAGAATCATCAAGCGCCTGCATACCAGCAGCCACGCCGTAATGAATAAACGGGTCCATTTTTTTAGCGTCTTTGCGCGACATGTAGTTTTCAACATCAAAATCTTTAACCGCGCCGGCAAACTTTGATGGAAAGTTACTTGTATCAAATCGAGTGATGGGCCCAATACCGCTTTGCCCATCTAAAATGTTTTTCCAAGAATCCACTACGTTTCCACCAACCGGTGACAACAAACCTAACCCTGTAACTACAACTCGACGTTTAGACACAATCTCAACCCCCTAAAATAAAACAAGCACGGCCTGCCAAAGCAAGCCGTGCTTGAAAAAAGCAACTTAATTATTCTGCGTTACTATTAACGTAGTCAATCGCTTGTTGTACTGATGTGATGCCTTCAGCCTGTTCATCAGGGATTTCACAATCAAACTCTTCTTCAAGTGCCATAACTAACTCAACAGTGTCTAATGAATCTGCACCTAAGTCATCGATGAATGAAGCTTCGTTTGTTACTTCTTCTTCTTTAACACCAAGCTGTTCTGCGACGATTTTTTTGACGCGTTCTTCAATATTACTCATTTTTAAATATCCTCTATTTTTGTACGGGCCACAAGCCGTGCTTATGGAACCCCTATTATATTGATAAATGACCAAAGATTAAACTTTTCTAGTCATTTAGCCTTACCACTTAACACTTAAATTAATTTAGTTACTATAAATCAACTAGTTAGACTTACTTATTTAATATCATTAATTAAATATTACCCCATGTACATGCCGCCATTAACGTGCAATGTTTCACCCGTAATATACGCTGCTTTGTCAGAACACAAAAATGAAACAGCGTGTGCAATTTCTTCCGCATCGCCTAAGCGACCAAGGGGCACGCCCTGTAATAACGCTGCACGCTGATCTTCTGCTAGTGCCTTAGTCATATCCGTATCAATAAACCCTGGCGCAACGGTGTTCACAGTGATATTCCTTGAGCCAACTTCTTTACCCAACGATTTACTAAAACCGATAATGCCCGCTTTTGCCGCTGCGTAATTGGCTTGACCAGCATTACCCGTCACGCCCACAACCGATGCAATACTCACAATACGACCTTTTTTGTTCTTCATCATGCCCCGTAAGCACGCTTTACTTACCCTAAACACTGAACTCAAATTAGTTGAAATAATATCATCCCACTCATCGTCCTTCATTCTAAGCATTAGGTTGTCGCGGGTAATACCGGCGTTATTAACCAAGACAGTGGGTGCGCCATGTGTTGCCGTAATCTCTTTTACAACGCTTTGAATTGAGTCCGCATCGGTCACATTCAGTTTCATGCCTTGCCCAAAATCAGCTAAGTAATCAGAAATAGCTGATGCACCATTATCCGATGTTGCCGTGCCCACCACAAAAAAACCATCTGCAGCTAATTGTTGCGCAATGGCTTTGCCGATACCTCTGCTTGCGCCAGTTACTAATGCAATTGTTTTATCACTCATGACAATGCCTCTTTTGTTTTGTTAAATGAGCGCTCATCGCCCACTGAATATAATGTTAATGATTTATCAATACGTTTATTAAGCCCCGTTAACACCTTAGCTGGACCGCATTCAATCAACGTGGTCACACCTGATTCAACCAATAATTCAATTGTTTCTACCCACCTAACCGGTGTATGTAATTGTTTTGTTAATGCGTTTTTTATACTGCCTGCATCGGCGTGCATGGCAACATCTGTGTTGTGCAAAACGTCGATAGCTGGTGCTGAAAAACTAATGGCTTCCAGCGTGTTTGATAAATTTTCAGCGGCCGGCATCATCAGTGCACAATGCGATGGAACACTCACCGGCAATGGAAGCGCACGTTTAGCCCCTTGCTCTTTAGCCAAATCAATCGCGCGATTAACCGCCGCCGTATTGCCCGCAATAACAACCTGCCCCGGTGCATTAAAATTAACGGCCGACACCACGTCGTCGCCCGCAGCTTGCGCGCAAATATCAATTAAGGTATCAACATCTAAGCCTAAGATAGCCGCCATTGCACCGTCGCCAGCGGGTACCGCTTGCTGCATAAAGTTGGCGCGTTGCTCAACGAGTTTAACCGCCTCAACAAAATCCAAACTACCCGCGCATACCAATGCGGTGTACTCGCCCAAACTGTGTCCCGCCATAAAATCAGCCGTCACAGCTAATTCACTTTGCAACACACGCCACATCGCAACACTGGCTGTTAACACTAGCGGTTGCGTATTTTGCGTTTTATTAAGCTCTTCAACGGGGCCATTTTTCGCCAACGCCCATAAATCCCGCCCTAATGCGGTAGACGCTTCATCAAATGTTTCTTTGATTTGAGGGTAAGAGCCTGACAAGTCGCCTAACATACCAACGGCTTGCGAGCCTTGACCAGGGAATACAATTGCAATTTTAGCTGACATAAGTGTTTGTTTTTTAGTTAATATTTACATTTTAACGAGTGCAGAGCCCCAAACAAAGCCGCCGCCAAACGCCTCCATCAAAACCGTCTCGCCTTTTTTAATGCGCCCGTCTCGAACGGCTAAATCAAGCGCCAAGGGAACAGAAGCCGCTGATGTATTGCCTTGCTCTTCGATGGTTAGCACTACCCTTTCCATTGGCATTTTGAGTTTTTTTGCAACCGAAGAGATAATCCGGATATTCGCTTGGTGCGGTATCAACCAATCAACATCCGATTTGGTCATATTATTCGCTTCAAGCGTTTCATCAACAATTCTGCTCAACGTTTTAACAGCCACTTTATACACGTCGTTGCCAAGCATCGTCATGTGCGCGTTTTCACCATCTTGCTGTTGATCTTTAATCGGGTTATTGATGTAGAGCAAGTCTTTATATTGACCGTCTGAATGCATATGTGTAGACAATATGCCTACCTCTTCTGATGCCTCTAGTACCACTGCCCCTGCACCATCACCAAAAATAACGCAGGTGCTGCGATCGCTGTAATCGAGAATTCGTGAGTTTGCTTCAGCACCGATCACTAAGGCTTTTTTAGCCCCGCCGGACTTAATAAATTGGTGCGCTATACCCAGCGCATAAATAAAACCGGAACACGCGGCTTGCACATCAAACGCTGCGCAATCGCCAACGCCTAATCTATTTTGTAAAATACACGCCGTGCTGGGGAAAATCCTATCAGGTGAGCTGGTGCCAATAATAATCAGGTCGATGTCTGACGCATCAACACCGGCCGCGTCTAATGCATTTTTCGCCGCAATCTCCGCCATGCTCGAAGTGGTTTCATGTTCAGCAATAACATGACGCTGACGTATACCGGTACGCGCATAAATCCATTCATCCGTTGTATCCAGAATGGATTCAAAATCTTTATTGGTAACAATTTTTTCAGGTAAATAACTGCCTGTACCTGTTATTTTTGCATTAAACATTCAGCTTTATTAGGCTCAAATAACGAGCCCATAAGACTATTAGTCTTTATCCGCTACAACTTGTTCGCCACGGTAAAAACCATCTGCGCTTACGTGATGACGTAAATGCACTTCGCCCGTTGTTGGCTCAGTTGATAATGTTTGTGCTGTTAACGAGTCGTGTGAACGACGCATGCCACGTCTTGAACGTGATTTTTTACTTTTTTGAACTGCCATCTCAAATTCTCCAGAGAATTAATGTTTTTTAAAATTTGCTAACGCCTCAAACGGATTTTTCTTAACCTCCGCTTCAGACATAAAATCTTTACTTGTACTGCTGTTTGGTAACTCTATTGGGCAAACGTCATGCCTTGCTATACTTGGAAGCACTAACACTACTTCGCTTTCAATCAGTTCACTCATCAACAACCTATCGCCTTCAAACAAATAAGGCTCGTAACCATCCGGCACCAAACTCAGCCGATCCTCGTTATTAATGAGAGCCAACTTAACGTCTATATCGACCGTAATATCAGTCAATTCAAGACAAGCGGCGCATTGTAACACGAGATTACTTGAAATCCGACCCGTTAAAACAACAAATTTACCAACTCTGGAAAACATTAAGTCCACGCTAATGGGCGAGCTTGAAACGTCGATATCCTGCTGTATTTGCTTTAACTCGCCGTAGGGTAATTGCCCTGTAATGATGCGCTCTTGACTCGCGCACAACAATGGATCCACTTCTATCTGCAATGTCTTACTCATATTGGGTAAAATACCGTTAATTCAATCGGCATATTATATGAAAAATCACCACAAATTAGTATTGGCTTCTAGCTCTCCTTTTCGAAAAGAGTTACTTCGCAAAATTCACAGCCATTTTGACACCGCTTCGCCCGACATTGACGAGTCACAAAAAGAAGGCGAATCACCACTTGAATTATCAACCCGGCTTGCGTTTGAAAAAGCCACTGCCCTATCAACCGATTACCCAAACCAGCTTATTATTGGTTCAGATCAAGTCGCTATGCTCAGCGATACACAGCTAACCAAACCCGGCTCACATGAAAAGGCCGTCGAGCAATTGACCTTATCTTCAGGTCAAATCATCACTTTCTACACCAGCGTATGCGTACTAAACTCACGCACAGGTGAATCAATAACCGACGTTGATACATGCAAGGTCCACATGAAAGTGTTATCTCAAGGTGAGATAGAACGTTATGTTAAGCGCGATAAACCCTACGGTTGCGCAGCGGCTTTTAAATCTGAAGGCTTAGGCATTGCATTGTTCGAGAAAATTGAAGGCGATGACCCCAATGCTTTGGTCGGCTTACCTTTAATCAAACTCACCCAAATACTGAATAAAATGGGTCACAAATCACTTTAATCTCGACTGAGTAGTTCAATTGAATAGCCATCAGGGTCTTTAACAAACGCCAAAATACTGCTACTGCCCTTCATAGGCCCCGCTTCACGTGTGATATCACCGCCTTTTTTGCGAATTAATTCGCAGGCTTCATAGACGTCATCAACCTGTATCGCAATATGGCCAAAGGCATTACCCTGCTCATATTCTCGCGTATCCCAATTATGCGTCAACTCAATCACCGTTGAGTCTTGCTCAGACCCAAATCCCACAAACGCCAGAGTGAACCGCCCTTCTTCATAGTCTTTTTGACGTAACAGTGTCATTCCAAGCACCTCGGTATAAAACCGTATGGATGCCTCTAAGTCACCCACTCGAAGCATCGTATGTAATAACCGCATGATAAATCCTTAAGTGAAATTAAGACTGGCCCTTGCCGCCCAAATAGTCTTGGTAATAAGAAATAACCGTTTTAACGTATTTTTTTGTTTCAGGGTACGGTGGAATATTATTGCCGTATTTAGCCACCGCCGACTCACCTGCGTTATAGGCCGCCAGTGTTAACTTGATATCAAATTCAAATAGCTCCAGCAAATGGCGTAAGTAGCGCACCCCGCCCTGTATGTTTTGCGAGGCATCATTACGGTTATGGACACCAAAACGCTTAGCTGTCGCTGGCATTAGCTGCATTAAGCCCACTGCCCCTGCTCTTGAAATCGCATGCTGATCGTAAGCCGACTCTGCATGAATAACCGCCATAACCAAAGCAGGGTCCACCTTATATTGACGAGCTTGCTTGCGAATTAAAGGTGTTAGCTTACGCCGGTTTTGCTGAAACTTCTTATACGCCACTGTGCCTTTTTTTGGCGTGCGCATAATCAAGCGATAGCCCTTACCATCCGGTTTGTCAGTATAAAAAACCCGCCCTTTTACATCTATTTTTTTATATAAATCAGCCTGCGCCGCAACGGCAACAAACATCAAACAAAACATAAGAAAGAAGTTGAAATTTAGTGACATTTATAAAGCTCTTTATAATCGTAAAAACACACCTCTTTATACCATAATTGAGAAAGCATCTAGGTTGCAAAGCATCAAACCACAATGGTCATTGTGGTTTTTGAAACTTTGAACTGCGTCACAAAAATGCCCATACATTGTAAAAAAACCAACCTTTGGAAGAAATACAAACTTACTTGAGTCTTATTAGATAAATCTGTACTGTGTTATGTAACCATAAGGGAATATGGTTATATTCCTAATTCTAACCGCCCACTAAACGCAACAAGGAATTAAATGCTTCGACAGGACGAACCTAAGCAAGCCGCAGAATATTTGAGGCAGGTTATACCGCTGCTATCTCAGCATAGCCTGGCACCCACCCCTGTTAACTACTCTACTTTTTATAGCTATCTGTCTGGCGCATCTATGGCGCTTAACGAAGTTATTGATGGTGTTATCAGTGAGAAGAAAACATTCCGTGTCGCCATCATGCTTGAGCTGTATGAAAAATACGTTAATGGCGCGGCATCCATCCAGCAACAAGAAAAAATCCAAAAAGCATTAGAAAAAGTTATGTCGGAAGCGTCCGACGAAATTCAACACGTTAATAACGGCGCCACAGGGTTTGACCAAAGTCTCAACAAGCACGCTGAAACTCTATCAGGAACCTCCGACCCGCAAGCAGCCGCCCTGATTTTAAAACAGGTGATGCAAGATACGCGCGACATGGTTAGTCAGAACAAAGACATTCAAACGCGCATGCAAGAAACGAATGCGAAATTTTAAAAATGAAAGCTGAGCTTGAAGCTGTGAAAGCAACGGCTGAAAAAGACGCCTTAACCGGCCTTAAAAACAGAGGTTCTTTCGATAAAGAAATCGACCATGTTGTATACAACCAAAACAAAGTTGATGCCGTCCTTATTATGCTAAATATTGACCACTTCAAACGCGTCAACGACAGCTTTGGCCATTTAGTCGGTGACCGAGTTATTCGCTATGTTTCAGCCTTGTTAACCCAAGTAATGGGACCTGAGCATCATGTATCTCGATATGGCGGCGAAGAATTCGCCATCTTATTAACGAATCAATCCATTGACACCGCGTCGCAATTGGCAAATAAAGTTCGTATTGCCATGAGCAACAGCAAACTTCAACGTAAAGACAGTGGAGAAACCATTGGTAAAGTAACGGTTTCAGCCGGCATTACCGTACTTAAAACGGATGACAACATTGATTCGTTTATTGATCGTGCAGATAAGGCTTTATATGAAGCGAAAGAAACAGGCCGAAATAAAGTAGTCTTATCTGAATAGCGAACGCGTTAACAATTTACACAACATAAAGGCTCATTTAATGAGCCTTTTCTTTATCCGCTCAGTTGCTAGCACCCCTGCAACACCGCCAAACATAATCAACACCGATAAATGCAAAAAGATTGACGATACCTCGCCACCTGTCATTAACGGCCGAACCAATGAAATAGCGTGATACAGAGGCATTGCTTTTGCTAATACCTGTACGCCATCAGGCAGGGTATCAATCGGGAAAAAGACACCGCTCAACAACACCATCGGTGTAATAAACAGGGTGGTGTAATAGAGAAAGAAATCATAGCTTTTAGCGTATGAAGTCACTAACAAGGCCAGCGATGAAAAACACAGCCCAGTAATAAAAGCGATAGGTAGGATGAGAATTGCCCAGGCATTTTCAACCAGCCCCAGAGCTGTCGCGACGATTAAAATGGCGCACACACTGATGAGACTTTTCGTCGCAGCCCACAAGATTTCACCAAAAACCACTTCAGCCACACCAATCGGTGTTGCCAGCATGCCCATCCATGTTTGTTGAACATCCATGCGCGTATAAGCTGAGTACATGCCTTCAAAACTAGCCGAATTAACAGCGCTAGTGCAAATAACACCCGATGCTAAAAACGCCATGTAGCTTAAGCCTTCAACTTCACCTACGAACTTACCCAGCCCATAACCTAGCACCAGCAGGTATAACAACGGTTCACCAAAATTTCCCATTAACGAAGGACCCGCAAGTTTCCCCCACACGCGAATATTACGAGACCATATAGAACAGCTTCGCGATAAAAATAGTACTAAATTAAACGCTTTATTCACGAAGATCACGTCCCGTTAATTTAATAAAAACATCTTCTAAATTGGCAGGTCTGAACAAATAGTCATCGTGCGAGCTATTCTCTAACTCATCCAAAGCAATCTTTAATTTATCACCATAAAAAAAATGAATGTCGCCCGATTGCTCAAACCGCGCAATAGATGGATCTTGTTTGAGCGATTCGACTAAACTCTCGTTTGCCGTGTGAACTTCAAGCACGTGCGACTCAATTTCATCCCTGATTAACTTTTTAGGTGGTGAGTCCGCCATCACTTTGCCATGATCCATCACAATCACACGATCACAAAGCCGTTCCGCTTCTTCCATATAATGGGTCGTTAATATAAGCGTTAAACCTTGTTTTTTTAATTCGCGAAGTTTCTGCCAAATTGCTTGTCGGGCTTGTGGGTCTAAACCTGTTGTCGGCTCATCTAAAATCAACAGTTTAGGATTATTTATCAGCGCTCTAGCCAACGTTAAACGTCGCCTCATGCCACCTGATAATTCAGAAATTTTATTGTCCGCTTTATCTTGCAAAGATGAAAAATCAAGCAATTCAACAATTCTTTTTTCTAAAACCTTGGCTGATATACCAAAAAAGCGCCCGTAAACCTGTAAGTTTTCTCTAACCGTAAAGTCGGGGTCCAAGTTATCCATTTGCGGCACAACACCCACAGATTCACGTACTAACGAAGCATTCCTTGGCATCGGTTGACCGAGTATTGAAAGCTCACCGCCATCTATTGGGCAGTGACCAATAAACATGCGCAGCGTTGTTGTTTTACCCGCGCCATTCGGCCCCAAAATTCCACAAAAACTACCCGATTCAATAGTTAAATTAAGCTTATCAACAACCGCCGTATTGTCATAAATTTTGCTAAGATTCGACGCTTCAACAACGACTGATGGTGAATTAACAGAGTTCATTAGATGATAGGGGTTAAAGCGATGACTTATAATTGAACAGCATTATAACCTGCCTGTATAAAAACTTTTACGTATTTAATTAAATGATTATATTCAATTAGTTATGATTCTTTCTTAACCTATATTATTATAGATTATATATGAACTTTAATTCTTAAAAGCTGCCTAATAAAGCATCTACATCGATGCAGGAGGCTAGGCGGTGAGTATTCATCAAGAGTTGATTATAGAAGCTTCTCAATACCTTGATACCAATGGTGCGTTGCTCAAACCATTGCCTGATGTATTCAGTGACAACAAGCTTATTACGGACCTTTATCAAGCCCTGGTGCTAACTCGGCTTTTTGACGAAACGGCCATCAACCTTCAACGAACCGGCATCATCGGCACCTATGCTTCGTGCAGGGGCCAAGAGGCGATTGGAGTAGCCATCGGCCATGCCATGCTAGCTGACGACGTATTCATCCCTTATTACCGCGATATAGCCGCACAATTTCAACGCGGCGTTTTGCTTGAGGAGGTGCTCCAATATTGGGGTGGCGACGAACGTGGCAGCAATTTTTCACAGCAAGTAAATGATTTTCCCTTATGCGTACCCATCGCAACCCAGTTGTGTCACGCAGTTGGCATCGCCTTTGCCCTTAAATACCAATCTAAACCAAATGTTGCTGTGGTCACCTGTGGCGATGGCGCCACCTCAAAAGGGGACTTCTATGAAGCTTTAAACATGGCTGGCGCTATGTCTTTGCCTACCCTATTTGTCATCAACAATAACCAATGGGCGATATCCGTTCCTCTAGAACGCCAAACCGCATCACCAAGTCTTGCTCATAAAGCACTGGCTGCTGGCATTTCAGCCGTCCAAGTAGACGGTAATGACCTACTCGCCATGTATATAAACGTCAGCGATGCGCTTGAACAAATACGTCAAACTGGCAACCCCTTCCTTATCGAAGCAGTAACGTATCGACTTTCTGACCACACAACCGCCGATGATGCCACTCGATATATGAGTCAAAAAGCGCTAACCAGCGCCAAACAAAAAGAGCCTCTTATTCGTTTCAAACGTTTTTTAGCTGAGCAACACAGCTGGACGGACAAAGAAGACCAAACTCTATACCAACAATGCCAACAGCAGGTCGACACGGCCGTTGAGGCATATAAGAACCTGCCCACTCAACCGCCAGGTGAGTTTTTTGACTTTATGTATGAACAGTTGCCGGGCAACCTTGTAGAGCAGAAACAAGAATTTATTGATGGGTTAAAACGCCATGAATGAATGGACCATGATTGAAGCGGTAACCCACGCGCTTGCCTCTCAACTGCGTGAAAATCCTAACACGGTCATTTTGGGTGAAGATGTCGGTGTTAACGGAGGTGTGTTTCGCGCTACTGAAGGTTTGCAACAAGAATTTGGTGAACAGCGTGTTATTGATACGCCACTGGCAGAATCCGCCATTATCGGCATGTCTATTGGTATGGCCAGTCAAGGCTTAATACCCATCCCAGAAATTCAATTTATGGGCTTTATTTATCCCGCCGTAGATCAAATTTTAAGCCACGCCGCAAGATTGCGTAACAGAACCCGAGGGCGTTTAAGTTGCCCGATGGTGATACGCGCACCCTTTGGCGGCGGCATTCACGCGCCAGAACACCATTCCGAAAGCACCGAGGCCATCTTTGCCCACATACCCGGTTTGCGGGTAGTGATTCCCTCCTCACCCGCTCGTGCATACGGTTTATTAATAGCCGCCATACAAGACCCAGACCCCGTAATCTTTCTTGAGCCCAAACGCATTTATCGAGACGGAAAACAAGCCATTGAAGACAACGGCGAAGCCTTACCATTGGACATGTGCTTTACCTTACGCGAAGGCATCGATTTAACCCTCGTCTCTTGGGGTGCGATGCTAAAAGAAACACTGCAAGCCGCCGATTTATTAGCCGCTAAAGGTATCGACGCAGAAGTCATCGATGTAGCGACAATAAAACCATTAGATATCGATACGATTATCGATTCAGTGAACAAAACAGGACGTTGCATCATCATCCACGAAGCCGCAAAAACCTGTGGTGTAGGCGCAGAAATCGCCGCGCTATTGGTCGAAAAAATCATCACGTCACTGCTCGCACCCATACTACGGGTTACCGGTTATGACACCGTGATGCCGATGTTTCAAAACGAACATTTTTATATGCCCAGCACTGAGCGTATTATAAAAGCAGCCACCAAAAGCATGGAGTATCGATGAACATATTTCATTTACCGGATTTAGGAGAAGGCTTGCCCGATGCCGACATCGTCGAATGGCACGTCAAGGTGGGTGACATAATATCAGCCAACGACCCATTAGTCTCGGTTGAAACAGCCAAGGCAATTATCGACATCCCCTCCCCTGTGTCTGGCACCGTAACCCACCTATATGGTGCGGTTAATGACGTGATTAAAACCGGTGATCCGTTAGTGGAATTTGAAGGCGAGGCTCAGCAAGACTCAACAACCGTGGTGGGTGAAGTTGAAACCAGTGACAGCCTTATCCAAGAAGGTTCAGATAAGCAAAAAAGTGCCACGTTTAATGCCAAGGCCACCCCCGCCATTAGGGCTCTCGCCCACAGAATGAACGTTGACCTATCCATGGTGACCCCCAGTGGGCACGATGGACTCATTCAATCCGATGACATTCGACGCGTGGCAAAAATTCTTGCCGACGTTGGCCCCATGGAACCACTTAGAGGTGTTCGACGCGCCATGGCCCGTAATATGACCCAGTCTCACGCAGAAGTAGTGCCAGCCACCGTCGTTGACGACGCCGACATCAGCCTAATTGAAAGCACCGCAGACATCACACCGCGCTTAGTTCGAGCACTCATTGTTGCCTGTACTGCAGAACCCGCTCTCAACGCTTGGTTCGACTCGCACGCCCTCGGCAGGCGCGTATTAAAGCCCATTCACCTTGGCTTAGCGATTGATGCACCGCAAGGGCTATTTGTTGCCGTACTTCGAGATATCGAAAAGCAAGATTTGAACGGCATTAAAACCAAGTTAAGCGAATTAAAAGACAAAATCGAGCACCGGCGTTTTTCAGCTGATGAGCTGCGCGGTTACACTATTACCTTATCCAACTACGGCAGCATCGCTGGCCAATATGCCATACCCGTCGTCTTACCTCCAACAGTGGCTATTATTGGTGCAGGCAAAGCGCGCCAGCAGCCCGTTGTTATTGATGACGACATCGTCGTCAGAAATATATTACCGCTATCCATTACGGTAGACCACCGTGTGGTTACTGGTGGTGAAGCCACACGCTTCTTAAAAGCGCTTATAATAGACCTTCAACAAGCAACTTAACTAAACTCTATGAATTACTCTGCTGTATTTGCCCTAGGCGTTGGTGTCTTTGTCATTATCTTTTTTGGACGTATTTATTTATCACGCTTCAAGATGATTGGTGAACCTAACCCTGCACGACACGTCGGTGATGAAAAGCCCCTTTGGCAAGTTTTCTATTTTTATAGCCCCCGTTGCAGCGCCTGTAAAACAATAACGCCTGTCGTTGAAGAGCACTCCAAACAATATAAGCAAATTAGCGCCGTGGATATTTCTACTGACTTAGAGTTGGCACAACAATTTCATATTCGCGCAACACCCACTGCGGTATTTATAGAAAATGATATCGTTAGCGATGTTCAATTAGGATCTGGCATTGGCCAAACAATGAAAGACTTTATAGAAAAGCATGGCTCAGCAAACTAAGTATTTAGCAGTAAAGATTATTGCTGTTTGCGCCCTTTGTTTAAGCGTTATTGTTGGTCTAGGCTTATTGATAGAGAATTATTTTGGGGGCTGACACCAAATAATTTTTTTTAGTAGTTTTTTTAAATCCACTAAAAGCTCTTTTGGCGTCCCTGTGTTAAAGCGCCATTCACATTCTTTTAGGAACAAATGAAAGTGTTCTCGTGGGATACCATTAAATTTCTCATGTGTCTTTAAAATACTTTAAACGTCAGCGATATTCAGCCAAGTATCATGCTTATTGCACACACTCAACACATGAATTCGACCGCTGTAATCACCTAGGTCATATTGTGAGATTGGCGATTTATCCTTAGTAGGATCGAACATCGTTTCAGCTACAAATTCAAATTTCTCATTCAATATCATATGCTTAACGATATAGTGCTCATACCCCGTCATGCCATGTGGCGTAACAACTTCAATAGCGGTACTGGAGCCATTCTTTGACGTTGATATAAGCGGCAAGTGGCCACCTACTTTTTTACTCCAACGGCCTGGCGCATCTTTTGTGTAATAAAGCCCACCTGCCATGCTAGAACTTGCCGCTAAAACAGCCGTTGGTGCGATAATCCCTGTTGCTGCACCCAGTGCAGATAAACGAATAAATCCTCTACGATTCATATACATTCTCCCGGTAATTTCAATGATTTTTTGTATAAACCCGAGCCTAACTTCTTCCCTCATCTCGATATTTACACAATTTAATATACGCCTATAGCACTCAAAAACAAGTGAAGGCTTTCAAGGCATTAACAACCGCCCGACTGGCTTCTTTTACCGCAACTGTTGCCAACGTTTTAAATCATCAGCCCCGTCTAAATCCCATAATTTAGGCAATAAGCCATAACTTAAATTGCAGTGCTCGATTGCTTTTATGTTCTGTTCCAATGTGTCAGCAACGCTCCATTCCACATCACTAAACATGTTTTGATTGATTTCACGAACCCCAACAAGAATATAGCCGCCGTCTTCAACTGGGCCAAATACTATGTCGTTTGTGTTTAGGGCTTCGAATGCCTGTTCAATATACTCAAGCGATATAACAGGACAATCGGTACCGATTAACACAACTTTATCAGCAGCCTTTTTACCCTCACCAAGCGTATACAGCATACGCTCACCTAACGCCTCTCCATGTTGCGCTTTAAGCATTAAACCAAATTGTTTAGCCAACGATCTAAACACAGAGTGGTTAATATCTGGCGCGCACCACAACTCCACGTCCCAATCCTCAGAGCAGCTATTCTCAATAGTATTATTTAAAAGCCTGTTGTAGACCTCGCACGCTTGCTGCTCACCAATGTCCGCCGCCAACCGAGTTTTAACTTCACCCCGCACGGGTGCTTTGGCAAATATTTGTAATAACCTTGATGTCATCGTTTAAATTTAATTCGCCATCCTTATTTGGCTTTACACCTAATGGGCACTTATGCTCCCTAATAGGTAAGGTGAGACCTTTGCACGAAACCAAGAAACGGCCTCCAATATTTGAGATAATGATACCCCTAATAAGGCAGTAATAAACGGACAATTAAATGG
>LWDU01037428.1_pt1 | contig 23800 bp, 16 predicted proteins | sample 727161 | NCBI WGS metagenome assembly LWDU01 (sample SAMN04566230, study PRJNA314399) | hydrothermal vent metagenome | isolation source: deep sea hydrothermal plume seawater | place: Mexico: Gulf of California, Guaymas Basin | collected 2004-07-11
GCCGGCGTTTCAGATCTCTGGGAAGGGCGTCAGGATTTTGGCGCGGTCAAAGACGTAGATACGTCATCGCCGCTGCTTCTTCTGGCGCACAATCCAGACACAGCGGTGCGTCTGGATGGCGGCGTGTCACCAGATCTGATCCTGTCTGGCCACACCCATGGCGGACAGATACGCATCCCTCGTCTGGTTCAGGCGGTCATTCCCACCGGCTATCCTTTCGATCACGGCCTGTACGATCTGGGCTATACGCAGGTCTTCGTAACGCCGGGGACAGGCATGACGGCTATTCCGATGCGTTTTGCACGCCCGCCGCGCATTGACGTTCTCCACATATTAACGCCTGATGGTCATTAGGTGCGTACAGCTCTTGCGTGCAGAGTGCAGTAGACAAATATGGGACTCTCTGCGACCACAGAGTCCGGAAATTCGACAGACTATAGCCAGGCTGGAAACGCGTTATATGAACACCGACCCTTACAACACCGCTCTCAATCTCGTCCCGATGGTTGTCGAACAGACAAGCCGCGGCGAGCGCGCTTTCGACATTTTCTCGAGGCTGCTGAAAGAGCGGATTATCTTCGTGACGGGCGGTATTGACGACGGCATGGCCGCGCTGATCACTTCGCAGCTCCTGTTCCTGGAGTCTGAGAGCCCGAAAAAAGACATCGCGATGTATATCAACAGCCCGGGCGGATACGTCTCCTCCGGTCTCGCGATCTATGACACGATGCAATATATTCGCTGCCCGATCTCGACCGTCTGTATCGGTCAGGCAGCCAGCATGGGCTCACTGCTTCTGGCGGCCGGTGAGAAAGACATGCGGATCGCGCTGCCGAATGCGCGCGTCATGGTTCACCAGCCATCTGGCGGCTTCCGCGGTGTTGCGACCGACATTGAGCGTCATGCAGAGGAAATCCTCGAGCTGAAGCGCCGCCTCAACAATATTTATGTGAAGCATACTGGTCAGGACTATGACACGATCGAGCGCAAGCTTGACCGCGACACGTTCATGACGGCTGAGGAAGCCAAGGAGTTCGGCCTGATCGATCAGGTCTATGAGCGCCGCAAGGACGAAGAAAAGAAGTAGGGCAGACCGCATGTGCATCTGCACTTGCGCAACACGGCCCACTTAATAATGTTGTTGTCTAGAGGGATTTCTCGCGCGGCATAAATCGTGCGTTAAAGGCTCCCAAGATAAGAGGTAGCCATGACCAAGCAAAACGGCTCCGGCGATTCAAAGAATACGCTCTATTGCTCTTTCTGTGGAAAGAGCCAGCACGAAGTCAAAAAACTGATCGCTGGCCCCACCGTGTTCATCTGTGATGAATGCGTGGAGCTCTGCATGGACATCATCCGTGAAGAGAGCAAGGCGGCAGGCTTCAAATCGAAAGAGGGCGTTCCGAGCCCGCGCGAAATCTGCGACGTGCTGGACGATTATGTGATCGGCCAGAAGTATGCAAAGCGCATTCTCTCGGTCGCCGTGCACAACCATTACAAGCGTCTCTCGCACGCCTCCTCCTCTGACGGGGTAGAGCTTTCAAAGTCGAACATCCTGCTTGTCGGCCCGACCGGTTGCGGCAAGACGCTGCTGGCGCAGACGCTGGCGCGCATCCTGGATGTGCCATTCACCATGGCAGACGCGACGACGCTGACCGAAGCCGGCTATGTCGGTGAGGACGTCGAGAACATTGTGCTGAAGCTGCTTCAGTCTGCCGACTATAATGTCGAGCGGGCCCAGCGCGGCATCGTCTATATCGACGAGATCGACAAGATTTCGCGCAAGTCAGACAATCCGTCCATCACGCGTGACGTGTCGGGCGAGGGCGTCCAGCAGGCGCTTCTGAAGATTATGGAGGGCACGGTCGCGGCTGTGCCGCCGCAGGGCGGTCGCAAGCACCCGCAGCAGGAATTCCTCCAGGTCGATACAACAAACATCCTGTTTATCGTAGGCGGTGCGTTTGCCGGCCTCGACAAGATCATTTCCTCGCGTGGTGAAGGCACCCGCATCGGCTTTGGCGCCGATGTGAAGGACCCTGATGCGCGCGGCGTGGGCGAAGTGCTTCGCGATACAGAGCCTGAAGACCTTCAGCGTTATGGCCTCATTCCAGAGTTCATCGGCCGTCTTCCTGTCATCGCGACGCTGGAAGACCTCGACGAGCCAGCGCTGATCGAGATCCTGACCCAGCCGAAGAACGCGCTGCTCAAGCAGTATCAGCGTCTCTTCGACATGGAAGACGTTGAGCTGACCTTCACCGAGGAAGCCCTCACAGCTGTTGCCCGTAAGGCGATTGCCCGCAAGACTGGTGCACGCGGCCTGCGGTCCATCATGGAGGGCATTCTGCTCGACACGATGTTCGACCTGCCGACGCTGCGCGGTGTCGATGAGGTTGTCGTGAATGGTGAAGTTGTGGAGGGTCATGCCGCGCCGCTCTATGTTCACGCCAAGCAGGCCAAGCCAAGCGAAGCGTCCTGACGTTAAAACCACAGGAATTGCGACATGACGGCCTGTTCAACACTGCTTGAACAGGCCGTTTTTGTTGCCACATCATTCTCAGAAGGTCGGAATCGTCAGAACGTAATATGACGCCCGGCCGGATCGCTGCTGAGCAGGATCCATTTTCCTCAGAGGAGGCATGAATGCCCAAGAAAACCCTCCCAGTATTGCCGCTCCGGGACATCGTGGTCTTTCCAGACATGGTCGCTCCGCTTTTCGTCGGCAGGGACAAGTCGGTTGCCGCGCTGGAAATGGTCGATGAAGGCGAGAACGAGATCATGCTCGTTGCGCAGAAAGACCCATCGACTGATGAGCCGACCGGCGAGGACGTACACGCACTTGGTACGGTCGCAACGATACTGCAGCTGCTGAAGCTGCCAGACGGCACAGTGAAAGTGCTCGTCGAAGGCTCGTCGCGCGCGCGTATCGTGTCGTTCAATGACCGCGACACCTATTTCGACGCCGATGTCGAGCTCGTTGAGCCCGAAGAGGGCGATACGGGTGAAGTGCAGGCACTCGCCCGAGCCGTCATCGACCAATTCGAAAACTATGCAAAGCTGAACCGCAAGATTCCGCCGGAGTCTGTGGCGACGGTTTCGCAGATCACCGAAGCCGGGAAACTGGCTGATGCTGTCGCGTCACAGCTGCAGGTCAAACTCTCCGACAAGCAGGAACTGCTCGAGCTTTCGAATGCGCGTGAGCGCCTCGAAAAGGTCTTCGCTCTCATGGAGGGCGAGATGGGCATGATGCAGATGGAGCGGAAGATCAAAAACCGCGTGAAGCGTCAGATGGAGAAGACCCAGCGCGAGTATTACCTGAATGAGCAGATAGGCGAGCGCGACGAGATCGCAGAGCTCGAAGACAAGCTGCGCGAGGCCCCGCTTAGCGAGGAAGCCCGCACGAAGGCTGATCAGGAGCTGAAGAAGCTTCGCCAGATGAGCCCGATGTCGGCTGAGTCCACCGTGGTTCGGAATTATCTCGACTGGATGGTGTCGCTGCCCTGGGGCAAGCGCACGGATATCTCGACCGATCTCGACAAGGCCGAGAACCAGCTCGACGAAGACCATTATGGTCTCGAGAAGGTCAAGGAACGGATCATTGAGTATCTCGCCGTGCAGAAGCGGACGAAGAAGCTCAAAGGCCCGATTCTCTGCCTCGTTGGCCCTCCAGGTGTCGGTAAGACCTCGCTCGGCAAGTCGATTGCTGAAGCGACGGGCCGTGAGTTCGTTCGCGTGTCGCTTGGCGGCGTGCGGGACGAAAGCGAGATCCGCGGTCACCGCCGGACCTATATCGGCTCCATGCCGGGCCGGATTATCCAGTCGATGAAGAAGGCGAAGACGGGCAATCCGCTCTTCCTGCTCGACGAGATCGACAAGATGGGTATGGACCATCGCGGCGACCCGGCGTCTGCGCTTCTCGAAGTGCTGGACCCGGCGCAGAACTCGACGTTCAACGACCACTATCTGGAAGTCGACTACGACCTTTCGGACGTGATGTTCGTGACGACGGCGAACTCGCTCAACATGCCGCAGCCGCTTCTCGATCGTATGGAAGTAATCCGTATCGCTGGTTACACCGAGGACGAGAAGCTGGAGATCGCTAAGCGCCACCTCTTCCCGAAGATCCGCAAGGATCACGGCCTGGCAGACAGTGAGTGGCAGGTGGACGACAGCGCGATCCGCGACCTCATCCGCTATTATACGCGGGAGGCCGGTGTCCGTAGCCTTGAGCGTGAGCTTGCCAAGCTTGCCCGCAAGGCGGTGAGGCAGATCGCGCAGAGCGACAAGACCGTGATCACCATCACGTCTGAGAATCTCAATGAGTACTCTGGCGTGCGTAAGCACCGTTATGGCCTCGCAGATGACGAGGACCAGGTCGGTGCGGTGACGGGCCTGGCCTGGACCGAAGCCGGCGGCGACCTGCTGACCATCGAAGCGGTCAAGATGCCTGGCCGGGGCACAATGAAAGTCACGGGTAATCTCCGCGACGTCATGAAGGAGTCCATCCAGGCAGCAAGCTCACTGGTTCGTTCGCGTGCGGTCATGGTCGGCATCAAGCCGAGCCAGTTCAACACGACCGACATCCACGTGCACGTGCCGGATGGTGCGACGCCGAAGGACGGTCCGTCTGCGGGCATCGCCATGACGACAGCGATTGTTTCGCTTTTGACAGGCAATCCGGTGCGCCGTGATGTGGCGATGACGGGCGAGGTGTCCCTGCGTGGACGCGTCCTGCCGATTGGTGGTCTCAAGGAGAAGCTTCTCGCGGCCCTGCGCGGCGGCATCAAGAAAGTGCTGATCCCTCAGGAGAATGAGAAAGACCTCGATGAGATCCCGGACGTGGTGAAAGATGGGCTGGAGATTGTTCCAGTGACGGACATCAATGAGGTGTTCTCACATGCCCTCGTCCAGCCACTGTCAGAGATCGAGTGGTCTGACGCTGATGAAGCCGCGTTGCAGGCGTCGCTTTCCGGCAAGCCTGGCGACAGCGATGGCGAGGCAACTGTCCGCCATTAGGCCTCGACGTCCAAAATAACTCTTGAAGAGACGGCCCCTGCAGAGATGCTACAGGGGCCGTCTTGCATTTCTGGCAAGGGTGAAGCAAAAGTCGCGCGAGGGGCGGTTAGCTCAGTTGGTAGAGCATCTCGTTTACACCGAGAGGGTCAGCGGTTCGAGCCCGTTACCGCCCACCATTTTCACAAAGGCTCAGGCGCAAGCCTGACCCTTTGTCTTTGATCATTTAACAAGCTTTTTTTCGTGTTGGCTCAATTAAGTAGGCAATTGGAGCCTGTCACCTTTTTATCGGTTCGGATATTCTCTATTGGCGTGTGGTAAGCGCCGGCACGTCATCGCCGCTAAGCGACTTTTCTTTTGGGTTGCGCCTGGGGAAGTGTCGATTACGGGAGCGTAGAGGACTTTGTAGATGCGGTGCGTACTCGGAGGAGAGCCTGCCTTGCGGTTCGCGTATCGATGCCGACCACTACGGCGGAAAAACACGACCTAAATGTTCTGCAACAACATTTGGAGGCAAAAACCTCGCGCGTCTTTCGTGCGCGCCGGATTGGGATGATGCGCGGTCGCAAATAAACGGGCCAAGCCAGTACTCTAAGATATTGGGTCGCCAACACGCATGTCTGGCCCGAACAACTCGTGAAGCGTATTAGAGGCATCTGTTAGCTGCTTACTTGTATGCAATGCGTCGTCGTGTTTCTTCGTCGCGGTTTGCATCGCGTGCTTCACTCCCAAATCGTACCATGTGCGGAGCGATTGTGAGACCTCGGGGCGAAACAAAAACTCCGAAGTATAAACCGCGTCAATGAATTTTTGCCGGCGCTCATCCTGAGGAATTTTGCCTTCTTGGAGAAACGCATTGAACCATTCGCGTGTGGCGCTGTAGATTTCCATTCTTTGGTCATAGAGGTCTGCGCGCAGTTTTAGCTCCTCCAATGCGACTTGGCGGCGGGTAATGCCCATTTGCCTGTGTCCGATCCACCCTGCGCCAATTACTGCTGAAAGACCGGTGACTAAAGTGGCGAACGCTTCCCACGAAAAGCTGCACCACAGTACGCTGCACATAAGTCGCTCTTCCTAGTGTTTGCTATTTGCTTTCTTTGGCGTCCCGCTGAAGAGTTTGCTAGCTCATTACCCAACCAAATAGGTCGACAATTTCGACTTTGTGCGGAACAACGCACTTCTTCGTTCAGAAGAAGTTCTCGGGCCAAAGAAACGCAGGTAAGTATCGTCGTATAAGGTCAGAAGCCTGCTGATACCCCCGGCATTCAAGTTCCCGCAAAAAAACCGGCCAAGGTGGAATGTTGCTTCGGTATACATTCGACGATGAGGTGGACATGCCGCCTCCGGTAGCCGTTGAGAGGCCGCCATAAGTAGCAGTGGAGAGACCGCCGTAGGTGGCAGTAGAGAGGCCGCCATAGGTCGAGGTGGACAGACCGCCGTAGGTCGACGTAGACAAACCGCCATAAGCCGAGGTGGACATTCCTCCGCCAGTTGAGGTGGACATACCTCCCCCAGTTGAAGTCGACGCGCCTCCACCAGTGGAAGTGGACATTCCCCCGCCCGTGGAGGTTGAAAGGCCGCCGCCTGTCGCCATACTCAAATTGCGAGGCCAAGTATTAAGCTCAGGAACATTCGGTCGCGTCATAATGAATTTCCTATCCAAATCCGGCAGAGTTCGATGGAAAAAAGCGGCAACCTTTTAAGCGCAGCTTCAAGAACTGTTCGAATCGCTAAGTGATAAAATCTAAGTGTCAACTAGCCGCGCAGTATTGCGCCGGAACAGAAGCGGAACAATATCGGGTTCGGAATTTGTTATGGAATTCTGTTTGATTTGCGAAAATGCTACGCTCTTTGCATTGCACATCGTACGTCCGATCTTGTGACCGCCCACCATTTTCCCTTGTTATTTCTGGCGTCGCCAGACGCGATAGGCAGCGATGAGGCAGGCGATGCCAAGTCCAAGCGCGGCGAGGGCGAGTAAGTGCATATCGGATCTCCGGGCCAAGGCGGTAAATCAACAATATAGGTCGATGATCGGCGCTTTGCCGCGGCAATTGTGCCGCAACGATCCTATCAGGCAGCAGCGCTATCGCCAGACCGGTGCTGACGCGCCGCCTCGACGTCTGCCACCATATTCTCAAACTCTGTCGGCAGGGCAGGCGAGCTGCGCTCAACGCCGAGATAGGTAACCACGTCATTCATGGTGACCCGGTCGCGCTTACGGCTGGCAAAGCGTGAGATGATTCGCACCGTCGCGCTGGTCTTTCCGTTGCGAATGAAATCATGCTGGAGGCACATATAGGTGTCAGTCCATCCAACAAGATGTGTCTCGATCTCGAAACGGTCGCGCCAGCTCAGCATCCGGGAAAACGTCACAGATTCAGCGCAGACGACGGGAAACCATCCACGCTTTCTCAGCTTTGGCCATGTACCGGTCCTGATGATGTAATTGATGACGGCCAGATCACTGAATGAAAAGTACCGGCTGTTTGTCATGTGCGCGAACATGTCCTGATCCGTCAGCATCACGCGTGATCGAATGCGCGTCGTGTCGAAGAGGCTGACGCGCGTGCCCGAAAAGCTGGCGCGCAGGAAAACGAAAACGAGTCGAAAGAAAAGATTCATGGCGCATTCTCCGCCTGGGTCACGATGTCAGGGCAGCCTGCATTTTGCGCGCCAGACGGGCATTATAGTTCACGATGTTCGAGACCGCTTCGTGGGAGAAAGCTGCGCCAGTGTACCAGGTGTTCTGTTTGCCCTGCATGTCTTCCAGCCGGGATAAAAGGCCGCCGCGCACCGCATTGGGTTTGTAGCGGGCAAAGTATTTCCAGGTACGTTGCAGAACGATGTTCGCGATCTCGCCGCCCTCTCGCGCGATTTCCTCACGCAGCAATTCCTCAAGTTCCGGATCGGAATAGTCGCCGCTGAGCTGCCCCGTGAGGTAAAGGTGGCCGCCGAGGTCCGCTTCGTAGCCGTCATAGCGGGCTGACATCATCTGGCCGGTGCGGGCGCCTGGCGTAAGCGCGCGGCTCCAGGCGGCGACATCGCTGGCTGTGAATTTCTCAGGCGTTGCGACCAGCGTCGTGGTGTAGCCATTCCAATCGATAGCTTCAGCCGCGAATGTCTCATCCTCGAGAGGGGCGTCAGCGAGCCTCACGAAATCGTCTATCGGAATGGCGCAGACGATATGGTCGGCCTCGAATGTCTCACCGGTACTCGCATGAAGCCGGGCAACGCCATCGACCCTTTCGACGCGCGTTATCGCAGTGGATGTGCGCACGTTCAGCGGTTCGGCAATGCGTTCCCAGAAGGCTGTCCAGCCCTCAACCGGCATCTGTAGCTGTTTGAGGAGGCCGGTCAGGATGAGGTCGAGATCATTCCACCGCATCGCCTGAACGATAGGGGTCTCATCGACGAAGCCGTAGCCGAGATTGGTCATCGAGCGATACATGAAGCGCTCGATCTTGTGGAGGTAGCGGGCGCGCAGCCATTCTGAGGTCGTCTGTGCGGCTTCAGCTGCGGCGGCGTCCGCGATGGGCTTACGCTTCAGCTTGTTCATCAGCTTGCGCCGGTCAGCGAGGAAGCGAAGGATCTGGGCGGGGAGGGATGGACCTGCGCCGCGCTTTACATAGTCGAGGAAGTCTTCGTCATCGAAGCTTTGTTCGCGCAAAGGTTTCAGCGCAATGCCTGCCTCTTTCATCCAGTTGAGCACGATGCGATGGGCTCTTGTCGTGTAACAGGTGCCCATTTCCACGACGGCATCGCCCTGCACAAAGGAGAAGGACTTGCCACCGGGGCGAGGAGCAGCCTCAAAAACCGCGACGTCCAATTCGGACCTGGCCGTCAGTAATCGGGCGAGGCTTAGCCCGGCTGGTCCACCACCGATGATTGCAATGCGTTCTGTCATTCACGCCCCGAATTCGCGGGAAGTCTACAAGAGGCTGCGCGCCCATTACTGCAGAGATTGCAGTGATTCAGCAGCTAATCCATCGCTGATCAGCATTCACAGAGCAATCTATGATTAGAAACCGTGTGTTTGCCGATGGTTAAGACAATTCTGATAGCCAGACAGTCTAATGGATAATTCGTCTCGGTCCTCCAGTTGGGCGAAAACCCTCTTCAAGACGCTGCCAAAGCCCAGCTCGGCATCGGAAGAGCGCGTGTATGCCGAGATGCAGCGCCTCATGGTCAGGTTGCTGGTCCCGATGGCCATCATCAACCTGGTCAATGGCCTTATCTATTCGGTTGCGTTCCTGCAGTATGTTGAGCCTTGGCGCGTCGCGTTATGGTTTACGCCGGTTCTGCTTTTTTCCTCGATGCAGTGGCTGGGCGCGCGCAGTATCAACAAGCGTGGCGGGCTAACACGCGTTTCGGTCAAACTGCTTCGCAAGGCTGAATGGTCATCATTGTTTCTGGGTGTGATCTGGGGTGCGTCGGCGCTGGCCTTCCATTCCGAGAACGATCTCGCCAACCTGTTCATCTGTATCGTCATTGCCGGCATGAGCGCGGGCACGATGTCGATCCTCGGTCCTGTGGCGCGCGTCGGTAGCCGTTTCCTGCTTGGCAGCGTCACCATGATGCTGGCCTGTAATATCGCGCTTGGCTCGCCTTTTGCGCTCGAAGTCACGCTGCTAGCCCTGTCCTTCATGGCGGCACTCATCATTGGTGGGCTTCGCAACTATCGCCACATCTTCGAGATGGTGGAGCAGAGCATCGAGAGCGAATGGGCCCGTGAACGCCTCGCCGATGCGATTGAATCCTCCAACGACGCCTTCGCCTTCTATGATGCGAACGATGTGCTCCTGATCGCCAATGCGCGCCATCGCGACTGGTTTGCGAGCGAAAAGCCTGAATATTCGAAAGAGAGCGAAGACAGCGTTCCCGTGCTGCTCGATAGCGGCCGCTGGCTGATGCGCTCGAGCCGCAAGACGGGCAAGGGTGGAGCGGTCGTCGTTCATACCGATATTACGGCGCTTAAGACGCGCGAGCGCGAACTGATCGAGGCGCAGCGTGAAGCTGTCGAGGCAGACGAAGCCAAGAGCCGCTTCCTGTCGACGATGAGCCATGAGCTGCGCACGCCGATGAACATCATCCTCGGCTTCTCCAAGCTGATGACCGGCGAATCCAAGATATCGCTGTCACCTGATGATGTGCGCGAATATGCCGACAATATCCATGCGAGCGGTACGCATCTTCTGAAGCTCATCAATGACATTATCGATTATTCCAAGGTGGGACTTGAGCGGATGCCGGTCCATTCTGTGGAGCTCGATACGCGTGCGCTTCTGTCAGAAGCCATCACGCTTGCTGCCGGATTTGAGGGCAAGGCTTCGACCGATGGGTTCGACGTCAGCGTGTCTGCAAAGCTGGCCTCGCTCTACGCCGATGAGACGGCGACCAAGCGGATCCTGATCAACCTAGTGACCAATGCGATCCGCTTTAATGAGCCGGGCAAGAAGATTGTTATCCGGGCTGGCGTCGATGCTGACGGAGCGCCGTTCATTGCCGTGCGTGACTTCGGTCACGGTATTCCGGAAGGCAAGCTCGAAAAAGTGTTCGAGGCTTTCTACCAGGCAGACAGCCAATTTGACCGCGACCATGGCGGTACCGGTCTCGGCCTTACGCTTTGCCGGCATCTGGCGCGCCTCATGTCCGGTGACGTGGTCCTCAAATCCCGCGTCGGCGTCGGCACAACGGCAATCCTGAGCCTGCCGCCATCGGCTATCGGCAAGAATTCTTCTCGCGCAGCGCCAAGCGATGATGATGAGTGGATCGGTCCGATCGAGCGCGACGTCGCCTGATCGTCGTGACGCAGCCTACCAGTAGGCGTCCAGCTGTTCAGCAATCTCGAAAGCAGGCCTGCCCATAGCTGGCGAGGTCCGAAGCCCGATCATGGCAGAGCCATCGAGCGCTGAGTCCTTGTCGCTGTCCTCATTCCAGCGCGTGCCGGCAACAAAGCCGAAGTCGAGGCTGGAGAGAAACTGGCCGAACTCAAGTTCACGCTCATCCTTGAAGAGCGGCAGCCAGACGAGGAAAATCGCTTTCGGCCAGCGTTTCATGGCGCGGGGCAACCAGCCTGCGAGTTCTTCCATGTCCCGTTCTGTTTCATAGCTCGGGTCGAGAAAGACGAAGGCACGTTCGCGGCTTCGCGGCTGGAGCCGCAGGGCGCCATTATAGCCGTCTTCCTTGATTGCACGCGTGCGCTTGTCGTCGCCGAGGCTGTTTACGAGCTTGTCGTACTCGGCAGGGTGGCGCTCAAAGAAGACCATGCGGTCATTCTCGCCGAGGCAATGGCGGGCAATTGCGGGGGAGCCGGGGTAGGCTGCAGGCGTTGCCGCGCGCACATGGTCGAGCCAGGGCTTGATGAGCGATGGCGGGTTCTTGTCAGCGAGCAGGCGCAGGACGCCCTGATCAGCCTCCGCTGTCTTGCGGGACAGCTTGTCGGAGAGGTCATACGTCCCGGCAGCCGAATGGGTTTCCATGTAGAGCCACGGATGGGTCGCTTGCCGGGCGATGTTCAGAATTGAAAACAGGACTGCGTGCTTGAACACGTCAGCCCTGTTTCCGGCATGATAGCCATGCTGGTAAGAAAGCAAGACTTACTCGCCGTCTGCTTCTGCGAGTGAGGCCTGACGGGCGGCTTCGAACTCATTGCCTTCATACCAGGTCGGCCATTCATCAGAATTGATGATTTCCAGTCCGACCTCGTAGAGAGCGGTCACGTCTTCCACCATGCCTTCGAGGTTCCAGTCCTCGGAATACTCATCCATCGGCTTGTGATAGCGCTGCGCGGTGTAGGTGTCGGCAGCGGCGCGGCCAGCGGCAATGCCGCCATCGCGCTTGTCGATACCGCCATCTGCGTAGAGCATCGGCACGCCCTTCTTGGCGAAGGAGATGTGGTCAGAGCGGTAGAAGGAACCTGCTTCCGGACGCGGGTCTGGTTCGACCACGCGATCCTGAGCTTCCAGCTTGGCTTCGAGGATATCTTCAAGCTCGGACGCGCCATAACCGACGACGACCATTTCCTTGGTGCGGCCGACGGGCAGCATGCCGTCCATGTTGATGCCGGCAACGATCTGGTTCAGCGGCACAGTCGGGTTGTCAGCGTAGTATGCTGAGCCGAGGAGACCGGATTCTTCCAGCGTGACGGAGACGAAAAGACCGGAACGTGGATGCTCTTCTGCCGCCATGGCTTCGGCGATCTCGAGAAGCGCGGCAGAGCCGGTCGCATTGTCGACAGCACCGTTGAAGATGTCGTCCTGATAGAAGTCTTCTGTTGGTGCGCCGGTGCGCTCGCCGCTCTTCTTGCCGAGGTGGTCCCAGTGTGCGGTGAAGAGGACATATTCGTCCGGGCGCTCAGTGCCCGGCAGGACGCCGACGACGTTGCGGGAGTCCATCGTGTCCACGGTCTGGACGATATTGCCGGACACGGTGAGATCGCCCATGTCGACAGCTTCGAAGCCCGGCGCCATGGCGGCAGCTTTCTGCTCTTCGAAGTCGAGCGCCGCGTCAGAGAAGAGGGTTTCAGCGACGTCGCGCGTGATCCAGGATTCGAAGGTCGTACGGCTTGCGCCGCCGTCACCGCGAACGAGGTCAGCCTGTGCGCCGGACCAGGAATTGCGAACGACTTCCCATGGATAGGAGGCTGGCTCGGTTTCATGGATCACGATGGCGCCGGTTGCACCCTGACGGGCGGCTTCCTCGAACTTGTAGGTCCAGCGGCCATAATAGGTCATGGCGCGGCCATTGAAGAGGTCGTCGGTACCACGCGCAAAGCCTGGATCATTGACCAGCATCACGACGGTTTTGCCTTCGACGTCGAGGCCTTCATAGTCGTTCCAGTCATATTCCGGGACGACCACGCCATAGCCGACGAACACCAGCTCAGAATCGTTGAAGGAGAGCTCGGTCTCGTCCTGATGCTTGGTCCAGAGAACGGCGTCTTCCTTCAGGGTGAGTTCCATTGGCTCACCAGAGGAAAGGCCATTGATCGTAAGGCCAGAGGCAGACTCGTCCAGCGTTTGCTCGACCAAGCCCGACGCGTTCCATTTCGCGCGCGATCCAGAGGGCAGAGTTCTCGCCGGCTTCGCTGCCCGGGCCGCGGCCCTCATAGGCATCGTCCGCGAGCGTTGCGACGCGTGTGCCGATGTCTTCAGCGGTGATCTCAGTGGACGTGCTTTCCGGAAGTGGCAGGATAAGCTCAGAGTCTTCGAAGGACGCGGTTTGATCCATGTCTTCGGTTTCTGCCTCGACACTCGCATCAGACTGGCTGGTGTCCGCCTCGTCGACAGGGGTGGCCGGGTCAGAACAGGCGGCAAGGGCAAGCAAAGAAACGGCGGGCCAGAACGTACGCATCATCAAAAACTCCTGATTTAAGATCTGGCGGTGTTGTGACACAGGCGCGCGAGCCTCACAAGAAAGCGGGTGAGGCAGTCACTTCTGTCTCAGCCAGAGCCAGGCAGGGGAATGTATTCGTCCTCGCCTTCGGGCAGCGAGAAGCGGGTATTTTTCCAGTTGCCCGCGATCGATGCGGTCCAGCCTTCGCGTGCCTCGTCGATCAACTCCTGACGGCTTGCGACGAGATTCCAGTCGATGAGGCGCGGCCCGTCCATGGTCTGGCCACCCGCCAGCATGAGGTGGCTGTCCGGGGCAGCGGTCACCTGTACCGTCTCGCCAGCCTTCAGGATGATCATGGCGCCGTCGCCGTAGCTCGTTCCGGCGATTTGGACTGAGCCCCCGGCTACATAGATGGCGCGTTCATCCGCGGCGTCCCCGGGGATCTCGAAGTCTGCGCCGTCTGGCGCAGTCAGGCCGAGATACCAGATGCCCCATGGAAACTCGACGGGAGAGCGATGCCCCCATGCTTCGCCTGCAAGAAGCTGCGCGCGTGCGCCGCCCAAGTCGAACTCAGGCAGCGTGTCCTTTGGGTGATGGGTGAAGGATGGTGGGCAGTCCTCATGCGTTTTCGGCAGGGCGACCCAGGTCTGGATACCATGCATGCGCATACCAGCGGCGCGTTCCTCATCAGGTGTGCGCTCTGAGTGGACGATACCGCGGCCTGCAACCATCCAGTTCACCGCGCCGGGCCGAATAGTGATGTCAGAGCCAACCGTATCCCTGTGCGCAATGGCGCCTTCGAAGAGATAGGTGACGGTCGCAAGGCCGATATGCGGGTGCGAGCGCACATCAAAGCCCTTGCCGGGCGGGTAGTCTACGGGGCCAAAGTGATCGAAGAAGATGAAAGGCCCGACCATCCGGCGCTTATGGAATGGCAAGACGCGGCGAACCTTGAAGCCGCCGCCAAGGTCGCGGGGACGGGCGTCGATGACGAGGTCTACCGGGTCGGACATGCGCGCTTTTCCTTGTCTTGGGGCGTTGAGCGTCCATCTTGGCCCAAGTGAGCGCCGACCTGAATACCTATCTTGAGGAATTACGGGCCTGCCGCATTTGCGCGGGCCAGATGCAGCGCTTTCCAAACCCGATTGTCCGGGCCGCGCCCGGTGCTCGCATCCTGATCGCGAGCCAGGCCCCCGGTAATCTGGCGGACCGCTCGTCAAAGCCATTCGCGGACCCGTCCGGCGTGCGCCTGCGCGACTGGATGGGGGTGAGCGAGGACGAGTTCTATGATGAGTCGCGGATTGTCATCGCACCCATGGGGTTCTGTTTTCCGGGCTATGACAAGAATGGTGGCGACCTGCCGCCGATGAAGGTCTGCGCGCCCACCTGGCGGGCCGGTTTGCTTGAGCGTTTGCCGGATCTTGAACTGGTCCTCGCGATCGGGGGATATGCGCAGAAGTGGCATCTCGGGCAGGCAGCCTCAAAGACACTCACTGAAACGGTTCGTAACTGGCGCACACATCTTGAGGCCGGTATCCTGCCGACACCCCATCCTAGCTGGCGCAACAATGCCTGGCTGAAGAAAAACCCATGGTTCGAGACGGACATACTGCCCGTCCTCCGACGGAAAGTGCGAGACCTGCTTTGAAATGGCTGACCTATCTTCTCCTGCTTGGATTATGCGCCTGCGCGACGCCAAAGATGCAGGGCGCGCTCATGGCTGATCAACCTGTCGAAGCAAAACTGGTCCCGGATGAGTCGACCTTTGTCAGCTCTGATGGCGCGCAGCTGGGGCTGACCGTCTGGCCGGGCAAGGCGGACGGCGATGACGTAGACCATGTGATCGTCGGCGTGCACGGCATGAATGACTATGCAGAAGCCTTCCATATGGCGGCGCCCTGGTTCGCAGAACGCGGCGTCACGACCTACGCATACGACCAGCGCGGCTTCGGCCGGTCCCTCAAGCGAGGGATCTGGCCTGAACCGGAGCTGATGCGCGAGGATTTGCGTCAGGCGGTCCGTCTGGTGCGTGAGCGCCATCCGGACGCAACATTGACCATTGTCGGCGTTTCTATGGGCGGAGCGATGTCGATGACGGCGTTCGCCGGGGACAATCCGCCAGTTGGCGCTGATCGCCTTATCCTCTCGGGGCCGGGCTTGCGTGGCTGGGGATCTATGAACTGGCTCTACCGGGGCGCGCTCTGGGTGTCGGCCCATAGCAGGCCGAATTGGGTCGTGCGTCCGCCGCGCGGTGTTAAGATCGAGCCGTCAGACAATGTCGAGATGCTGCGCCGGATGATGGAAGACCCGCTGCGGATGACCGACAACCGGATCGATCAGGTTTATGGCGTCGTCGCACTTATGGAAGAGGCGCATCTCGCTGCGCCGCGGCTTCCGGCCGACATGCCGACGCTGCTCACCTATGGGGCCAAGGATATCGTCATCCCGCCTGCCGGGGTGAAGCGTACAATGAAGGTGCTGCCGCCGCATGTGCGCACAGCCTATTACCCGAATGGGTATCATATGCTGCTGAGAGACCTGCAGGCCGAAACAGTTTACGCGGATATGTGGGCTTTCATGCAAGATCCTTCTGCGCAGCTGCCGTCCGGCGTTTCAAGCATACCTGCCAAGTGAACGAAGCAGTTGACCGTGCAGGCCAGCACGCTAAGGCCGGGACGAGACAGTCAGGAGAGTATCCATGTTCGACCATCCTTCCTTCGACGGCCATGAGAGTGTCCACATGTTCGAGGACAAGGCGAGCGGTCTGAAGGCCATTATCGCTGTGCACTCGACGGCGCTTGGCCCTGCGGCAGGTGGTTGCCGGATGTGGAATTATGCAACCGGCGAGGAAGCCCTGCGCGACGCGCTGCGTCTATCCAAGGGCATGAGCTTCAAGAACGCCATGGCGGGCCTTCCGCTGGGCGGCGGCAAGGCCGTGATCTGGGGCAATTCCAAAACGGACAAGTCACCAGCCCTGTTCGAGGCCTTCGGTCGTGCGATACAGTCCCTGAACGGAACGTACTATACCGCTGAAGATGTTGGCATCAGTACCAAGGACATGGAAATCGTCGCGACGCAGACCAAATACGTCGCCGGCCTGGACCAGGGTGAGGCCGCAAGCGGTGACCCGTCCCCCATCACGGCGCTCGGCGTCTATCGCGGCATCAAGGCCAGCGCCAAACGAGCCTTTGGCAGCGATGATCTTTCTGGCCGCCGTATCGCGGTGCAGGGCGTTGGCCACGTTGGCGGATATCTCTGCGACCACCTCGCCAAGGAAGGCGCAGAGCTGATCATCACTGATATCGATGAGGCGCTCCTGAAAGAGGTGAGCGCCCGCACGGGAGCAAAGATCGTCGCGACGGACGAAATCTACGACCAGCATGTCGACATCTTCTCGCCGAATGCGCTCGGCGCCGTCATCAATCCTGAAACGTTGCCGCGCCTGAAGGCGCGCGTGGTCGCTGGCGGTGCAAACAACCAGCTTTCCATCGCCGAGATGGATGTGGCGCTGCGTGACCGCGGCATTCTCTATGCGCCTGACTATGTCATCAATGGCGGCGGTATCATCAATGTCGCAGCCGAGATCTCGGGCGCCTATTCGCGCAACTGGGTGATGGGCAAGCTGAACGTGCTGATCGAGACGCTCGAAGAGGTGCTGGATGAAGCACTGAAGCAGAATGCGCCGACCAATGAAGTGGCCGAGCAGATTGCACGCACGCGAATCGCAAACGCGAAACCCGCCTGATCAATCTGGTCAACCGAAACAGAAAAGCGTCAGTCCGGGGACTGACGCTTTTTTATTGGGCAATGATTACAACCAGGCTGATTTCGGCTTAGCGGCGAAGGGACCACCAGCCGCGCCGCTTTGGTTTCTCGTCCTTCTTGGACGCTTCTTCCTTTTGGTCGTCCGACTTGTCATCGGTGACCAGGACAGGTTCGCTTGCGATCGGCTTATCTTCCTCGAAAACAGCTGAGGTTTTCGCAGGCTCTGGCTCTTCAGCCTTTTCGTCGGCAGCAGGCGCTTCGGCAACCGGTTCAGGCTTTTCCGCCTTTACCTCAGCCGGTTCCGGCTTTGCTTCTGGCGCGGCCTCAGGTTCATCGGCCTGTTCGTCGCTGGAAGACGCTTCAGCAGACATGTCGGTATCTGCCTCAGTGTTCTTTGGCTTCCCGTTGCGCTTTCCGCCTCTGCGGCGTGAGCGTGACCGGCGTGACCGAGGCTTTTCATCCTGCTTACCGTCAGAGGCTTCTGCGTCATTGCCGCTTTCTTCTGACGAGCCATCGCTGTCGCTCGCGTCCTGTTTGACGGCATCGAGCGCGACGGTCTTCGCGAGCTGCGGCTGGGATGCCGTGGCTCGGCTTGCCTCGTCGGGATCGGGCAGGGCAGGCGGGGTTTCGTCCAGCATGGCCGGGGCGCTGTGCGCGAGGCCATCGAGGAGCGCTGCGCCATCGAGTGGCACGATCGGGTTTGGCTCACGGCGTCTGCGGCGACCACCACGGCGTCCACGGCGACGGCGTTTGCGCGAGCCACCTGACTGATCGTCATTGTCCGAATGGTCGTCAGAGGTAGCGTCATTGTCGCTATCGCTATCGCTTTCGCTCTCAGACTCGTCAGCCTCATCGGCATCGTCCTCGGCGGCGTCGTCATCTGCCTCGTCTGGCAGCTGATCGTCATCCTCATCGCCAATGATGTGGCGGCTGCGATCCTGCTTGCGATTGCGGCGTGACTTCTGGTTCGGGTCTTTCTCCGCATCGATGCGGAAGTCGCCCGGCAGAAGTTCGTCAGATGAGCTGATCGAGATCGCAAAGCCAGCGACATCCTCGATATCGGTGACGGCCTCGCGCTTGTTGTTGAGCAGGTAAAGCGCAACTTCGGTTGGTGCGTGGACGGTGATGGAAGAAAGACCGCCGCCAGCTGCACGGGCCTCGAGCGCGCGCAGCAGCTGCAGCGCCGCAGACGGGACAGAGCGGCGACGGCCGGTGCCGTTACACACTTCACATGGGTCGGACGTTGCCTGGAGCACACCGGCGCGGCGGCGCTGGCGCGAGATTTCCATCAGGCCGAACTGCGAGATCTTTCCGCACTGCACGCGCGCGCGGTCGATCTTGAGGCAATCCTTGAGCTTCTTCTCGACCGCCCGGTTGTTCTTGTTCTCCTCCATGTCGATGAAGTCGATAACAATCAGGCCAGCAAGGTCGCGCAGGCGCATCTGGCGGCAGGCTTCTTCGGCCGCTTCCAGATTGGTGCGCAGCGCGGTCTGCTCGATGTTGCGTTCCTTGGTCGCCTTGCCCGAGTTCACGTCGATGGCGACCAGAGCTTCGGTCTGGTTGATGACGAGATAGCCACCGGACTTCATCTGCACCGTCGGGGAGAAGATGGAGTCGAGCTGGTCCTCGACGGATTCAGAGACGAAAAGCGGTGCAGCGGATTTCCACTGTTTCACTTTGCGTGCCTGTGTCGGCATGATCATCTTCGAGAGGTCTTTCGCCTCACGATAGGCGGACGGGCCCTGGATGATGACTTCCTCGATGTCCTTATCGAACATGTCGCGCATGGCGCGGTGAACGAGGCCGCCTTCTTCATGGATGATACATGGCGCGATCGATTCCATGGTCCGGTGACGGATATTGTCCCAGAGCTTCTGGAGGTATTCGTAGTCCCGGCGAATGTCGGTCTTGGTGCGTTTGGCGCCAGCCGTGCGCACGATCAGCCCCATGCCGTTTGGCACGTCGAGGCTGGACATGATTTCCTTCAGGCGCTTGCGGTCAGCGCCATTGGTGATCTTGCGGGATATGCCGCCGCCGCGAGGCGTGTTCGGCATGAGAACGCTGTAGCGGCCAGCAAGGGACAGGAATGTGGTAAGCGCTGCGCCCTTATTGCCGCGCTCTTCCTTGACGACCTGCACAAGCATCACCTGCCGGCGGCGGATTACTTCCTGGATCTTGTAGCGCTTTGAGCTCGACTGCGGCTTTGGCTTGGCAGCAGCGGCTTCGGCTGCGGCTTCATCGGCGTCGGATTCGCCTTCGCCATTGTCGTCGTCATCTTCGTCGGTGTCGCGCTCATCGTCGACATCGTCCTCGTCTTCCTCAGCAGCGGCGCGAGCAGCATCCTGCAGCAGCGCTTCGCGGTCTTCCTGGGGAAGCTGATAATAGTCGGGATGGATTTCGCTGAAGGCTAGGAAGCCGTGGCGGTTGCCGCCATATTCGACAAAACAGGCCTGAAGGGATGGCTCTACGCGCGTTACTTTCGCGAGATAGATGTTGCCCCTTAGCTGTTCCTTACCTGCGGTTTCGAAGTCAAAGTCGTCTACGCGTCCGTCCGAAACGAGCGCCACCCGGGTCTCTTCCGGGTGGACCGCATCGATCAGCATCAATTTGCTCATAGCTTATCGCCTTGTGATCTGGCGGCGCGGCGCGGTAATGGACCGTGCTGCAGCGAACGCCAGTTAAGTTGTGACGGGATATCCTGCGCCAGCGCGTCTGCGCGCCAGTAGGCGCTAGTCTCGACGTTGCTTTCAGTGGCGAAAGATACATTACAAGTTGTTCCGTGTCCGATCAGGCCATGCGCGGAGTAGTTTCCGTTCGCATACCATCTGGGAAATGGTCTTGGCCTCCAAATAGAGGTCCGTCTGACCATGCCGAAAGCCGACACTAAAGAAAAGCTATAAAATCAGAGAATATCAAAATAGGCAGTGCAAGCAGCGACAGTAAACGCTTGATTAATGAAGGCTGTGCAGAGTCGAGCCCACGCGATTAATCCAATTTCCAGCAGGCTGCGGGCGAGATGTTTCGAACAATTTTTCTCATCATCGGCTTTCTTGCGGGCATGGTCGGCCATGCCTTTGCGGCCGAGATAAACGAGATTCGCGTCGAAGGCGCGGGCGAGTATACAAGGATCACGTTGGCTGCCGATGGCGAACTGGCCCACGGTATTTTTTCGCTCAGTGATGCAGGCATGCGGTCCATTGCGGTCGATCTTCATGATTTCCAGATTGATGACGCTGCCAACACGCCGCCGCCTGCCGGCGCCGTGACGACTTATGAGGTCTCCTCAAAAGGCATCGCGTTTCATCTTTCCCATGCTGTGACCGTGTCCCGCGCCCTGAATATTGGGCCGACCGTGTCCGATCCTCGTCACCGGCTTGTCATCGACCTTGTTCGCGTCTCGCCGGACCGCTTCGACCGGGACGCTGCGGTTGACGTCGATCGCCGCGCCGCTTTCGGGGGAGGGCAGGTGCCAGAGGCGGGTGAAATGGCCGTAGCATCGCTACCGCAAGCCAAGCAGGTCATCGTGATTGATCCGGGCCATGGCGGCCACGACCCGGGCGCTCTGGCCGCCGACAAGACGCGGGAGAAGGATGTCGTCCTGAAAACAGCGCTGTCTCTCAAAGCGGCGCTGGAGACGAGCGGGCGATATACGGTTCACCTGACCCGCGAGGGCGACACCTATATCGAGCACGAAGACCGCGTGACGATGGCCCGCAACTGGGGGGCGGATCTCTTCATCTCGATCCATGCCGATGCCGCGGCAAACCATTCCGTTGCCGGTGCGACCGTCTACACGCTGAACACGCGGGGGCAGAGCCGCGTCGACCCTGTGTCAAGCAAGTATGGCTGGCGACTGCCGGTTGAGGATGGCACCTCCCGCGAGGTGGCAAGCATCCTCACTGATCTCACCAAGCGCGAGACGAAGACCAATTCATCCATCTTCGCCGAGATCCTGATCCCGGAGCTTGCCTCTGCAGGGCCGATTGTCCGCAACAGTCACCGGCAGGAGAATTTCTTTGTCCTGCTCGCGCCAGATGTGCCTGCTGTGCTGATCGAAGTCGGCTTCCTGACGAATCGCGCGGATGCGGCGCGGCTCGCTTCGGCCGACGGGCGGGCGCGCTCTGCGAAGGCGATTGCACGCGCGATCGACGCCTATTTCGACCGTCCAGCCGCGCACACTGCAGTAAATTAGCGTCTTTCGGCTTCCGTCTGCCGCCAGCACGCCTTACTCTCGACAATTAATGGTGCGAAGCGAGGCTATCGCAAATCCAATACTGGGCAGGGACGGAAAATCTGTATGAGTGAACAGCCGGTCTGGAGACGCTATCTGACCTGGAAGCTGGCGCGCCGTGTCGCGATCGGCCTCTTCATCATTGGCGCGCTAATCTTCATTGCCCTGATGGTCTGGGTCGGATCGCTTGCGCGCGACCTGCCTTCGCATGAGCGTCTTGCCGATTATGAGCCGCCCATCACGTCCCGCGTGCATGCGGGCGATGGCACGCTCATCGCCGAGTTCGCAGATGAGCACCGCGTCTTCGTGCCCATTGAATCCATTCCCGACCATGTGAAGCAGGCGTTCGTTGCCGCAGAGGATAAGAAGTTCTTCGAGCATGGCGGCCTCGACTATGTCGGCATCATGCGCGGCGCTATCAATTCCGCGCAGGTCAAGCTGTCGGGGAGCGATGGCAACCTTCAGGGCGGCTCGACCATCACCCAGCAGGTCGCCAAGAACATGCTGCTGACACGTGATCAGCGCATCGAGCGCAAGGTGAAAGAGGCGATCATCGCCCGCCGCATGGAAAACACCTTCACCAAGGACGAGATCCTCGAGCTTTATCTCAATGAGATCTATCTCGGCGTGCGCGCCTATGGTGTTGGCTCTGCTGCGCTCATTTACTTTAACAAGTCGCTGCCTGAGCTGAACCTGTCAGAGGCCGCTATCCTCGCCGCTCTGGCGCAGCGACCTTCAACCGTTAATCCCTATCGCAGACCAGAGCGGCTTCTGGCTCGCCGCGACTATGTTCTCAACCGCATGGTCGAGGACGGCTACATCACGGAAGATCAGGCCGAAGAGGCGAAGGCTGAGCCGCTTGAAGTCGTCGAGCGCTTGCGCGGGCCTGAATATGCGGCCGCGACCTATTTCGTTCAGGAGCTTCGCCGTGAGCTCATCGATGAGTATGGCGAGGAGGCGTTGGAACGCGGTGGTCTCTCCATCCGCACGACGCTGGATACTCAGATGCAGCTGGCCGCGCAGACCGCGCTTCAGTCGGGGCTTGAGGCATATGACCGTCGCCACTCCTATCGCGGCCCGTTCACGTCGATTGACGCATCTGGTGATGTGCCAGCCCAGCTGCAGGAAGTTGAACGTCCTGCTGGCTATGGTGACTGGGAAGCCGGCATGGTGCGCGAAGTCTCCAGCGATGCGGCAACCATTATTCTCAATGACGGCCGCACGACACGTATCCCTGAAGAAGATGTTCGCTGGGCCCGCGGGTGGGAGCGCCCGGATGGCGGCGAAGGCCTTGCGCGCGGCGACGTGATCCTTGTCGATGTCGAGCGCACCGAAACCCTGCGCGAGGGCGCTGAGCCTGCTGCGGAGGGTGAACGTCGCAGTGAGGAAGACTGGATCTCGGTCCCGTCTGAATCTGCCCGCCTGAAGCAAGTGCCAGAAGTCGAAGGCGCGATCATCGCACTCGACCCGCATACAGGCCGGGTGATGGCTATGGTTGGCGGCTATTCCTTCTTCAAGAGCCCGTTCAACCGCGTGACCCAGGGCATGCGCCAGCCGGGTTCGTCCTTCAAACCGTTCGTTTATGCGGCGGCACTGGAAAATGGCTACACACCGTCGACGCAGATGCTGGACTCACCATTTGTCTATTATGATGAAGGTTCTGGCACGACCTGGAAGCCGCAAAACTATTCGGCAGGTCGCAGCTATGGTGAAGTCACCATGCGGACCGCGCTCGAGCGCTCGTTCAACCAGGTGACCGCGCGTATCGCCGTCGATATCGGCATGGACGATATTTCGGGCCTCGCAGAGCGCTTTGGCCTGTATGACAATCTTCCTCGCTTCCCGGCCATGGCGCTTGGCTCTGGCGAGACAACGCCGTGGCGTATGGCGGCTGGCTATGCTGCTTTCGTGAATGGCGGCAAGGAAGTAACGCCGACCATGCTGGACCGCGTTCAGGACCGTTATGGCGACACGCTCTACCGCAATGACCAGCGCGCCTGCGAAGACTGTCTTGCCGAGAGCTGGGAAGGCCAGCAGCCACCTGTGCTCGAAGACAATAGAGATCAGCTGATCGATCCGGTCATCGCCTATCAGATCGTGCACATGTTGGAGGGCGTCGTGGAGCGTGGTACGGCCCGCCGTGCTGCGGCTCTCAACAAACCGCTTGCTGGCAAGACCGGTACGACGAACGACTATTTCGACGCGCTCTTCTACGGCTTCTCACCTGACCTTGTGGTCGGTGTCTGGGTCGGCTTTGACCAGCCGCAGACGCTCGGCAATGGTGAAGCAGGCGGTTCCGTCGCGTTGCCGGTCTTTGTCAGCTTCATGGAAGAGGTGCTGAAGGATGCGCCGGCCATGCCGTTCCGTATTCCACCGGGCGTGCGACTGGTTTCAGTCGATCACGACACAGGCGGTCTGCCGACCTCTGGCTCGGGTGAGATCATCGTCGAGGCATTCCGT
>LWDU01041383.1_pt1 | contig 23785 bp, 22 predicted proteins | sample 727161 | NCBI WGS metagenome assembly LWDU01 (sample SAMN04566230, study PRJNA314399) | hydrothermal vent metagenome | isolation source: deep sea hydrothermal plume seawater | place: Mexico: Gulf of California, Guaymas Basin | collected 2004-07-11
CGTGCTGGTGGCCATCTCGATCCGGGCCCGGAACCGGCCGTCGCCGTCGCCGGCGGCGTTGGGCATCGCCTACCGGCGCGAGGAACGCTGAAGCGAAAGACAGATCGTCGTTGCATGAACAAAGAGGAATCAGCGGCGAGGAAATAGTCGGCCATCTCATTGTTGGGACCGATCCGGTCCGTCCGGAGCTTCTACCCGACCTTCCTGAAAGGGACCAGGAGGGCATCTTGGGTCATGACACCAGATTGGTCTCTCGTTATTTGATAGTCCGTCGCGCCTGGTCGATTAGTCGGCGGGACCCGCTGGTCCGAATCGAGGCGTTCCGCCGGTTATCGCAGCCCACCGTCGGGTGCCGTACTCAAAGTGCCACCACTCGCCGTCGAACACAACGAAGCCCTTACTCGCCATTACCTGGTTGAGGAATCGACGCACGTCCCGGTTGGGGCCTGGCTGGTGCTCTAGCGCGGCAACGCGGGCTAAAGGCGTGAGGTCGTCAAAATCGGTCCCCGGACCAAGGGGTATCCCATCAACGGTCAGAGTGAGGTCGACCGCACCGCCGCTCAGGTGGGGTGGAGGTCTCAGCAGGTCGTCGTCAGGTTCGGCAAAGAACCCAGGCGGCAGGTTGGGATCGGTGTAGGCAGCGCGGTAAAGCTCCACCTGCAAATCAAAGGGTCGCCAGCCGTCGAAGACGGCTAAGCCCCATCTTTCAGGGAGGTCGTCAGCCACTCTGCCCAACCGTTCGGCTACTGAGCGACGGAGCCAGCAGTCAGGTACGGCGGACTGCCATCCTGCGCGCCGGTAGCACTCCAGCAGTTGAATGCGTGGATGCGCGACCCTCACCAAGGATTCGACCACAGGATCTAGAACCGGTGGATGGGGGGGGTCGGATAGGTCGGGGAGGGGGCCAACAGGGGGGACCCCAATGTCCTTCTCGGCCAAGACTTCGGCAGCTGGACGTGTCTGGCAGGGCTCGCCTATTCGGGGGTTCACGAGATGACGAGGGCCTGGGCCGCTATCTCGAGGAGGGCCGCGCCGGTATGGACGTCAAAGACAGGAATCATGAACTCGTCGATCCCGTGAACTGTCGTCAACTCAACCAGCTCGGCAGCGCATTGTTCGACGGTGCCGCTAATCACGAATGGCAGCACCCACTCGTCGGGGACGTACCGGGCTGCCGCTACGAGGCCATCAGCGAGCGCGCTGCGAATCCGATCCACATCATCCGGGGACATGCCAATGGCTTCCTGAACAAGTTCTGGAGAGTCGACGAGGCGGTACGTCATGTGGGGTCGAACCGTCTCTAATGTCTGGTCGTCAGTGACGATCATGGTCGAGTAGCAGATCTCGGGCTCGTTTCCAGTGCGTTCCGCCCCGGACCAAATCCGTCCCACGTAGTCGCCCAGCGACGGCTTGTGGACGAAGTCGAGGATTACCCCGTCGGCCTCCGCCCCGCCGAGGTCCAGCATCAAGGGGCCTCGTCCGGCCAACCAGATAGGCAGGTCAGCACGCGCGAAATCGAGGTGGGCTGACCGCATAGCGAAGGTTGGGGCGTCTAGATCAACGATTTCGCCGGCGAACAACCTTCTGCAGGCAGAGATGGTCTGGCGGACCGTCTCGACGGGACGCACCCGACTAAGGGCCAATGGGTCAAGCGTCAGGCTGCCGCCGGCCCCGATCCCTAGGAAGGCCCGGTTTCCCGATAGTTCGTCCAGAGTGGCGATAGCAGCCGCGGTTTGCGCGGGATGGCGAGTGTAGGCATTGGTGATCCCAGGACCTATGGCCATCCTTTCGGTGGCCAGGACTATGGCTGTCATGGTGGCATATACATCCCTCGTGGCGAGGCCCTCGTCGTACACCAAGCACCGATCGAAGCCAAGCCGCTCGGCTTCCACGGCGAGGTCCCGGATCACGCTCACCGGAGCCTCGGGAATGAGGTTCACGCTGCCCCGAACCATGTGGAGAAACTATCCGGCGTACTGGTCGGCGATCAGGTGCATCGGGACACCTGGCAACTGTTCGGCCATAGCCGCTACCAGGCGGTCGACTAGCGGTTGGTTGATGGACGAGACCTTGGTCACGACGACCCCGAATCCGTTGTCAACACCCCGTCGGGCGCCGTCGGGGTGAGAAAGGAGAATTGCAGCGCGCACCGGGTCGAGTCGCTCATAAGGCGAGCACCCAATTACGGCGGCTACCCGCAGTGGGCGGTGGCATTGGTCAGCGATAACTCGATCCAGTGCGTCGGCACCAATCACGGCAAGGACGTCGGTCGGACCGTCGGGAAGTGCTGGCTCGTGGCGACCCGGAGCCTTGGCTGGAAGCCCACGGGCGCCGTCCGCCTCGACGACGACATAATCCACAAGATCCAGCCAAGTGGCCGGGAGTTCGGGGGACACGCCGACCGCCTTGTCGCCATCAATCCGCCCCCATACCAGAACCGGGCGATGGCCCTCAAGTGCCGTGACCAACTCGCGGCGGTCGCATCCCACTACTACCTGTGCATCACCGTGCTGGTCAGCACCCATCCGGGTGGTGGTGGTTAGGACGGAGCGGTTCCCGTGGTGGCGGCCAAGGGCATGGAGCAGGGTGGTCTTTCCTCCGCCACCTACCAGAGCCAGGATCCGTCCCGGATCACCGGCCAAGTCGGGTATCACCTCGGTAGCCGGACGAGCGATCACTGGCCACGGTCCAACCAGGACAGCACAGCTTCCAAAACTCCGCCTCCGACGGCCAGCGCCTTGTCCGAGACCTCTTCGATAGTTGCCCGGGATCCGCGGGGGTCCACGTCGCCTACCTTGGTGCCGGACCTTACGGACGTACCGTCGGCTATTAGGCCCCGGACCATTCCCGTCAGGGCGCTGACGACCGGTTGGGCTCCTACATGACCGAGCACGTCGCCGACCTCAACCCTGTCACCGATCCGGCGATTCCAGATCACCAGTCCGTCATCGGGTGCTCGGACTACCCGTTTGGTGGACTGGCCCCCGACTTCACCCGGGACTCCGGTGTCGGGGGAAGCCGTCCCGGTTGTGATCACCCTGCCGATTCGGGGGCCGCGTAGGGTTTCGACCACGACGTGGCAATCCATCCCTGCCGTGTAACCAGGACCTAGAGCGACAACCAGCGGCGCATCCTCGAGAGTGGTGTCTGTGTTGAGTTTCATCAGGCGGGCGTCGACAACTACGGACCGGGGAAACCTACCCAGGTCCGGAAGTTGGGGGCTGACCAGAACTGGTACTACTCCGGTAGCCGCGACGGTTGCGATGTCATTTAGATCGTCGACCCGGCGGGCTGACATTCCTTCCACTGTTACCTCGCCGGCAGCGACCGCTGTGGACACGGCGACTGTACGTCGCACGGTCAGCGGTTTCTCTAGTTCGCACACCGCGACTGGGAAGCCACAACGATGGAGGCGCAGGGCCACACCGGTGGCTAGGTCACCGCCTCCGCGAAGTAGACAGAGGTGATCTTCGAAAAGCACCGTTCAGGGAACCCGACGGTGGCTCACGACTTGGGCCAGGATCGATACCGCGATCTCCTCAGGGGTTTCGGCACCGATTTCCATGCCGACGGGAGACGTCACCCTGGTCAGGTCGTCGAGCTCTACCCCAGCGGTGGTCAATGCTGATTGGGTGGTCTTCCAGCGGCGGAGACTTCCCATCACCCCTATTGACCCCACCGGCGTTGCCAGTAGGTGGGGAAGGTTGGCAACGTCGATCTGGGCGTTACGGGTTACAACCACGGCGTGGTCGTCGGGACCCAGTTGGAGATCGGCCAGGAGATCACGGAGCGTTCCGCCGTGCACCCGAACGGCATTGGAGGTCGAGTCTGTTGATAGACGGTCGGCCAGCTCGGCGGCCACCTCGGGTCGGTCGTCAGTGGCTACCACGCGATAGCCAAGCCATTGGGCGAGGTCTACCACGGCGCGACCGACGTGACCGCAGCCGATGACCAGGACAGTGGGTTGGGGCATATGAGGCTCCAGGTGGATTGTGACGCTGCCGCCGCAGACACCAGGGTCGCCTACGCCGGGATCGACAAGGCGGTATTCAACCAGTCTGGCCTGACCGTTGGCCAGACAGGTTGCAGCCTCGTCAGTCACCCGGGCCTCCATTTCTCCCCCGCCGACGGTTCCGATTTGACTGCCGTCGTCGGCGATCAACATCTTGGCCCCAGCCCTTCGGGGTACCGAGTGGGAGGTAGCGATCACGGTGGCCAGCACAGCCGATCGCCCATTGTCCAACAGCGCCCGGAGATGGTCGAGGATCTGCGGATCGACGGCTCCCTTGGTGAGGAGTGGACGGTCGCGGGAGATCCAGTCGTCAGGCAGACCGCTCATGTTTGCTCCCAGAGTCGATGTGCTTGCTTGTGCAATTCGGCACGGCTGGCCTCACGGTCGAAATCTAGAACCTGGTTGCAGCGAACCCGCCACTGACCGGCGACCATGACCGCCTCGACGTGGTGTCCGCCACGGAACAGCACCAGTTGCTCGGATAGATTCTCCACTGTTGTCGGGGTTGGGAACCGACCGTCAACCACCTGGAGGTCTGCTGACCACCCTGGTTCCAGGCGACCTACTCGATCTAGTCCAAGGGCCTTCGCTCCACCGGTGGTGGCCATCTCCAGCAGGCGATCAGCCGGCATGACGCTTGGGTCACGGAGGCGCGCCTTGTGGATCAGAAAGGCCCCCCGCATCACCTCGTAAATGTCGTTGACGTAGCCGTCGGAGCCCAGGCCGACTGTGACGCCGTCATCGAGCAGTTCCGGTATCGGAGCTATCCCACCGCCTACTTCGCAGTTGGCCAAGGGCATGTGGCTGCACCGGACATCTCGCTCAGCAATGATCCGGCGCTCCGCATCGGACAGGTGCACGCACTGGGATGCCAGAAATCCTGGTCCAGCCACCCCCAGTCGGTCGTAGTGCTCTATTGGACGATGGCCGTATTTGGCTTCACACCATTCGCCCTCGTACACGCCCTCGTTGCAGTGGGCGTGTACGAGCACTCCCAACTCGGACGCTCGACTGAAGGCGGTGGTGATGAAGTCGTCTGAGCAGGTGAAAAGGGTGTGAATGCTGACCATTCCTTCGACCAATCCTCCTTCGGACTGGCAGGCCTCCACGAACCTGACGTTCTCCTCTAGGCCGGCTGCTGCTACTTCTTGGCCTGATCGCTCGGTGGCCTCGAAACTCAGGATCCCGCGCAGACCGTGCCGGGCGACCACTTCACGTTCCACGAAGAGACCGTCGGGCAATGAGTTGGGTGCCTCAAGGATGTCCAGGAAGGTCGTGGTGCCTGATCCCAGCATCTCGGCGCAGGCCCAGTCACTTGCTGCAGCGACCATTGGGTGGTCAAGGTGGTCCTCCACTCGCGGCCACCAGAAGTCCTTCAGGAAGGGCCAGAATCCTGATGGCGCAGTGCGAAGCGGGATCCCGTGCGCTAATAACCCGTAAAGGTGAGTATGGGCGTTCACGAATCCGGGCAGGACCACCTGATCTGGAAGGTCGATTACCTCGTCGTCGGGGTGGTCGGCCAGCAGGGTGCTGTTAGGGCCAATAGCCGCCACTATCCCGTCAACGACGCGTAGACCCCATTCCGGCCGGGCGGGGCTGGTCGCATCGGCCAGTAGCCATCCGGGTCGAAGGACGAGGCCTCGGCCGGAGGTCATTGTCAGCTGGCGTGCAGCGCGTTGAAGACCCGCTCCGGCGTGAATGGCAGTTGGTCGATCCGGACTCCGGTGGCGTTGACGATGGCATTGCGGATGGCCGGCGCCACACCATCTTTAGGGATCTCGGCTACCGCCTTGGCTCCGAACGGCCCGCTGTCCTCCATGGTCTGCACCAGGAAGACGTCCGTTCGGGGCATCTCGTCGGCCCGGTAGATCCAGTACGGACCAAACGCAGCGTTTTCCATACGTCCCGCCTCATCGAGGGCAAACTCCTCGCAGTGGGCGTAGCCGAGTGCTTGGAGCATCCCACCCTCCACCTGGCCACTGGCCGTCACCGGGTTGATAGCCACCCCGCAGTCAACGCTCATCACCATATGGTGGACCGTGACCTGACCCGTCTCGGTATCCAACTCGATCTCCACGAAGGTGGCGCCAAATGGCGGTGGGCAGTCCGGGGACACATAAGAACCGGTACCCATGATCTGCTCCTGCTCATTGAGGTGAAGCGAGTCAAGGGCGATTTCCTCCAGACTCACAGACCGACCATCGGGCGCCCAGGCGCGGCGGTCTCGCAGCTCTATGGAACATGGGATCTCAATCCCTAGGAGCATCGCCGCCCGTTCCTTGAGCCGCTTCCTAACTACCTCAGCGGCTCTCATGGCAGCGGTTCCGGAGATATAGGTGGTGCTCGAGGCGTAGGCGCCGGTGTCGAACGGCGTCATGTCGGTGTCGGACGAATAGACGCGGATGTCGTCCAGCGGGACCCCTAAGACTTCGGCGGCGATCTGGCCCAGCACGGTGTCGGCACCGGTCCCAAGGTCGGTGGCTCCGACAAGCATGTTGAAAGAACCATCGTCGTTTAGCTTGATGCTGCAGCCCCCCATGTCGAGGTAGGGAATGGCTGTGCCGTGCATGGAGTGCGCGTATCCGACACCTCGGCGGATATGGGGCTGGTCGGCAGGCTCCCGCCAGGAGCGGTCGGTTCGACGATGCCAGCCGATGGCTCGAGCCCCCTGAGCCACACACTCTTCGATTCCGTCAGAATTGACTGTCGGGTACTCGTCCAGCTCCTCTTCTAATACCCCCTGCTCCCCAAGGTGGGGGGCGATATTCATCTCATCGCCAGTCTTGGTCCAGTTCTGTCGGCGAAACTCGATGGGGTCGATCTTCAGATCATCGGCGATGTCCTCCATGTGGGACTCAAGGCCGAAGAGAGCCTGAGGTGCGCCGTAGCCCCGGTAAGCACCGGGCACCGGAATGTTCGTGTACGCCACTTCGCAGTCGAAGCGCTTGTTGGGGGCGTTGTAGGACGTCAGGCCTCGCAGGCCAGCCACTGTCTGCACCGTGTAGCCATGGGTGCCGTACGGTCCGGTATTACCCAGCAACTTGAGTTCTTGGGCGACGAGGGTGCCGTCGCTGTTCACCCCGGTCCTGTAGGTCATCGTCTGGGGGTGCCGGGTTCGGCTAGAGGCGAATTCCTCCTCACGGGTCAACTCCAAGCGGACTGGCTGTCGGGTGGCGATAGCTAGGTGGCCGACAATGTCCTCCAGGAGCATCTCCTGCTTGGCGCCGAAGCCGCCGCCAATGCGGGGCTTAATGATGCGGATGTCCTTGATGTTCATGCCGACAAGTGGAGCCAGCATCCGTCGCGTGTGGAAGGGCACTTGCGTGGCTGTGCGGACCACAAGGCGTTGATCGCTGTCCAGCCACGCCACCGAGATATGGGGTTCGATGGGGCACTGCTGGACCTGGTGGACTCGAAACGTCTGCTCGTAGTAGTGGTCGGCTTTCTCAAACGCCGCCTCGACGTCACCTCTCTGGGCAGTCATCCGGTGCACCACGTTGCGGCCGGCGTCGGCGATGTCGGCCGTGTCGGCCTCATCGTGGATGATCGGAGCGCCCGGCCTAATTGCTTCCCGTTCGTCGAACACGGCGGGGAGGACGTCGTAGGTCACGTCGATGAGGCGACACGCTTCCTGGGCGATCTCGACGCTGTCCGCCGCTACAGCGGCCACCCTGTCGCCAACGTGGCGCACCTTGTCGTCGAAGCTGACCTGGTCGTAAGGCTTCGGATTCGGATACGACTGTCCGCCCGAGGCGTACTTGATTCGGGCCACGTTGCCGTGGTGGATCACCGCGTGGACACCAGGAAGCGCGCGGGCCGCCGAGTCGTCAATCGAGACAATACGGGCGTGTGCATGTGGGCTGCGCAGGACCTTGGCGTGCAGAAGGTTTCGCATCTCGAAGTCGTCGGTGAAAGCCGGATTTCCCTTCACGAGGCGTAGCGCATCCACCTTGACCTCCGGGTGTCCCACCACCGATGTCTTCGGCACTTCGCGAGATGGGACCACCCGAGGTACGGCAGGGGAGGCCTCGGGGGCCTCGTCAGTCGGATCGATTTCGACGGCGTGCACGCCGTCGGTCATTGGGGCCACCAAGAGGGGGCGGAACGGCTCAGCCTGTTCGCCCCGAAGGACCGCTGCAGCCTGCTGGACCGCAGCGACTGGCTTTACGTAAGCGGTTTCGCGATCCAGGATTCCAGACAGCATGTCTCGGATCGCCTCTTCATCGGGGTTGGAGTTCTCGGCTAGGAGGGCAAGGGCACCGAGGACCATCGCTGGAGTTGAATACCCGGACTGCATGGCCCCGGTAGCCGCGAAAGCTGCCTGAATCGGGTGCAGTCCATCATCCACGTTGAGGGACTCCACGGTGGTCACAGAACGCCCGTTGGCCTGCGCGGCCAGTACGACTTCGGTGCTGGCCAGAAGACCGTCCAATAGCACGGCCGAGGCTCCGGTCTCCCCCGATGTCGAGCCGAAACGGACACTGACCATGCCCTCGCGTCGGAGAACAGTCAGAAGGGTCTCGTGGGGCTGGCACTTCAGCGTTCGGCTGGTGCCATTGAGTTCGAGGGTGATCTCCATCAGGCGATACCTCCGACAGCGGCTACGGCTCGTGCCGTTAGGACCTCCGCTAGTCGACAGCGGTAGTCCCGGCTGCCACGGAAGTCTCCGGACGGGTTGAGGCCCACCGTTGGATTTTCCGGGTCCACGAGGACGGGATGGTCGGCAACGCCTGTAACCGCTACCCATGTCCCGTCTTGGGTTTGACGTGCGGTAGCAGAAACGATCGGCTGGTCGGCGGGAGTCCGGGCCGTGGACCGGCGAACGGACTCTCCTCCGAGGGCGATCCGTACCGCGGTGATCAGACTCCCTTCTGGGATGCCTTCCGAGAGTAGATGGGGGAGGGTGATTGTGGTGGAGCCGCCAGGTCCTACCACTTCGACCGCAGCCTCGTGGACCAGGAGAGCGGCCAGGAGCACGCTGTCGGCGTTCCGGGCGGCAACTGTGCCACCGACTGTGGCCAGGGTCCTCAGGGTGCTGGGGAGTTCGGCCCGTGCGGCCTCCGCGACCCCTGAAGGAAGCTGGTGGTTGGTGGCCAGATCGTGGAGCGTGGCCATGGCACCTAGCCGGAGTTCGTCGTCGTTGGTCGCAATATCGGACAGGTTGAGAGCCTGTAGGTCGACCATGGAGACAGGCGTCGGATCATCGTCGGCATTGAGGACGGTGCCACCAGCTAACGGGATGCAACCGTTGCCTAGTAGGTCGAGCGCCTCCGCAACGGTGGAGGGTCTGTGATAGGCGATCGCTCGAGGCATAGCGGCTTTCCCGGTCTGGATCAGCTCTCCCGGGGGTGCGCCTCGCGGTCGAGCCTGATGGCTTTCAATCTTGCCCCCAACAGTAGCACCGGCTGTTGGGAACCTTCCAGATTCAACCGATGCTCGGCCAACTAGTCGTTGAGCAAACGGGTAGGCATACCCGCACGGCCGAGGACCTTCCTGGCGGCGGCGGTCGCAGCTGCCACAGCAGCCTCCTCATTGCCGGTGGTCAACTTCCGATCCCGGATGATGAATCGGCCGTCGACCAAGACATGGATGACATCACGGGGCGTGGCGCAGTAGACGAGAGCTGACGGCACCCGATGCACCGGGGCCACGAAAGGACTGGTGAGGTCAACTACCACCAGATCGGCTCTCCAGGAGGGCTGGACGGCGCCGAGATCATCGGCCCTGTCTAGGAGTTGGGCCCCGCCGCGACAGGCCATTGCCAGGACTTCCTCAGGCTGGATCGCCGTGGCATCATGCCGTCCGACCTTTTGGAGCAGTGCAGTGGTCTTGCATGCCTCGAACATGTCCTGCCGGTTGTTGCTGCCTGCCCCGTCTGTGGCCAGCGCTACGTTCACCCCATGGTCCAGGAGGGCCCGGATCGGGGCGATGCCCGATGCCAGGTACATGTTTGATACCGGGCAGTGGACTACCGACGCACCCCGCTCGGCAATTAGCTGGATCTCTGTTTCGTCCAGCCACACCGAATGTGCCAACTGGACATCGGGTCCCAGTACACCGAGAGAGTCCAACCACGGAACATGGCGCAACCCCCGCTCCTTGAGATTCATCTCCACTTCGATTTCCGTCTCTGCGCAGTGCGTGTGTATGTGGCCACCCCACGACCGGGCTGCGGCTGTGGTGGCCACCATGGCCTCGTCCGAGCAACCCCAGGGAATGAGGGGAGCCAGGCCGACGGTGATGCGTCCGTCGCAAGAACCGTGCCATGCCTGGCGCAGTGGTTCGATTCTCTCCAGCACCGTGTCGGCCGACTCTGTAAGTGGTGGGTGGTAATTGCGGTCGGCCCAACCTCTGGCTAGTTCAAACCGGATCCCGAGGTCGGCCGCTGCCTGACAGATGGCATCATCGATATCGGGGTCTGCGTGCACGTACTGGTGGTCGATCACGGTTGAAGCACCTGACCGAAGGTTCTCGATCAGGCCGAGAGTGGCGGCAGCGTGGGCGGCTTCGGCGTCGATCTCTCCAGCAGCAGGCCAGATACAGTCCTTGAGCCAGTCCAGAAGGGACTTGTCGTCGGCAAGGCCCCTGAACAGGGTTTGGAACAGGTGGGTGTGCCCGTTCACCATGCCCGGCATCACGACGGAGCCTGAGGTGTCGATGACCGTTTCAGCACTGCGACGGGCTGCATCCGGCGGTTCGCCAGCACCAACGTCGGCAATAGTCGACCCATTGACCAGCACCCATCCAGGGTCATGAACGGTGCCATGGTCATTGACGGTTACCACCGCTCCACCCGTTAGGAGCGTGGAACTGGGTTGGTCCGATTCCCCCGGGCCTGGCATCAGGGAGCCCAGGTGGCGAAAGCGTCGATTACCGGGATCATGTCGTCCATTAGTGGGTAGAGGATCGGACATGTGACTCCGGCATCCACGAACTCGGCGACCGTGTCCATGCATTCGGTAGTTGTTCCGACCGCCATCAGCGACCGGGCCAGGTCGTCTGGGATCAGGTCAGCCGCCCGACGGTAGTCGGCCTCGGTGGCTGGCCAGCCAACTACCTCCTGGACCCGGGCCACCAGATCGGGGTCGGCACCGCTGGCTTCCATGATGTGTGGTTCGGTGCCCAGGTAGTAGGCGACGAGCGACTTCCCGGCTCGCACTGCCGCGTCCGGGTCGTCGTCGGACAGCGAGCAGACCAGGAGTTCAGGTCGGTCGATTTCGTCGATGGTCCGGCCGGAGCGCCTGGCACCTTCGGCTACACGGTTGACCGCCTGGCGGATGTAATCCGGTGTGACTACATAGTTGAGGACAACGCCATCGCACAACTCTCCAGCGAGTTCAAGGGCTTTTGGACCAGTAGCGCCAAGGTAGATCGGGATGTCGCGAGGTCGCCGATCCCCGTAGGCCACGTCGAGTTGCACGCGGTCGAGGCTTACGAACTCGCCCTGGTAACTGACTTCCTCCATGGTGAACAGAGACCGGATGGCCTCGATGTTCTCCCGCAGGGCCTTCAGAGGGCGCCGTCGGTCTTCGCCTACCCGAGAGGCGATGGGCTCCCACCAGGCGCCGAGACCGAGCATGGTGCGACTACGTCCGTCGGGGGTTGGCCCGGCCAGTTCCCACATCGTGCTCCACGAAGCGGCAATTACCGCAGGATTACGTGTCCATATTGGGAGCACTCCGGATCCGACACGGGTGGTACGGGTCTCGGCCAGCAGCGCGCTCATCATCACTATGCAGTCTCGGGCCAACCTGGTGTCGGCCTGCCAGATCTCGGTTATACCCCTTTCTTCCGCGTACCTGGCCATTTCTAACTCGTAGGAGACAGGGTGTTTGTCCTGGAAGTAGAGGGCAATACGTTGCTCCATGGCTGGCGAGGCTAGTCCGCACCCTCACAGCGCTACGTGTCGTCGTAGGGCTACCGTCCGGCCATGACCAATACACCAATTCGACCTGATGGCATTGCTGCTCCGGTTGCGACCTTTGCCCATGCAGTGCTGTCCGAAGCCTCTGGGCGGATCCTCCACACGGCGGGTGTGGTACCGATTCTTCCCGATGGAACCGTGCCTGAGGACCTCGGTGAGCAGGCATCCACGGTGTGGGCCAATGTCTTGGCCATCCTGTCCGAAGCAGTTATGGGGCCGACGGACGTTGTCTCCATAACCACCTATGTGGTTCCTGGTCAGGACCTCGGTGTGGTTATGGCGGAACGGGACCGAGCCCTCGAAGGGCGCCTGGTCGCCTCGACGCTGGTGGTAGTACCAGAACTCGCCCAGCCGGGGTGGAAGGTAGAAGTCGCGGTTATAGCCATCGGCTGACGGCCAGTTGGGCAGGGGTCAGTTGGCGCCCGTGGTTGTCTCGTGCCAGCGGCCGATAGCCCGCTGCTGAAGCCAGCCAAAGGACAGGAATACCGTTACCCCTAGGGCTGAAGACATGATCACGGCGGCAAGCAATTCCTCCCCGGCGAGTTGGTTGGCGTACCGGCGCAGCAGTTGTCCGATGCCAGCGTCTCCCCTTCCGAAGAAGAAGTCTCCGACGATGGCACCGATGACCGATAACCCAGCCGAGATGCGAAGTCCCGCGAAGACCGCGGGTAGGGCGTTCGGGAACATGAGCTTGCGCATACGTGTCACCCGGTCGGCATGGTGCAGTGTTAACAAGTCGTGCAGGCCTCGGTCAGCCGACTGCAGTCCGAACAGGGTGTTCACGATGATTGGGAAAAGCGAGATAATCACGCAGACCACGACCCGTGACCTCTGGCCGGTTCCAAACCAGAAGGCGATAAGGGGGACAATTGCCAGGATCGGGATGGATTGGAGCGTGACCATGAACGGAAAGATGGCCCGCTCAACGATTTTGGCCTGACTCATCATGATCGCCAGGATGAGGCCGATGCAGATGGCGATGGCCAGTCCGATCATGGCCACCTTGGTACTGGACCAGAGGGATTCGAGGATGTCAGAGAAGTTGTCCCAATCCAGGAAGCCCACCTTTACCACTTGGTGGGGCGGACGGAGCAGGAAGCGGCGTCGGGGTTCCAACAGCCCGTAGGAGAGGAGATACCAGATGCACACGAACCCGGAACCGAGGACGATAGGCGGAAGTATTCGTTCGGTCAGGCTTCGGACTGCCCCCGGTTTCTGGACTGCGGATCTGCCAGTCATGCGTGCGACCCGCGAAGTCTAAGAGAGACCTGTCCGCAGAGTTCAGCGAACGACGGATCAAATCGGAGTTCTGGGAGGCGGGGGTAGTCAAAACTGATATCGAACTCTTCCACGATCCGGCCAGGTCGAGCGGACATCACCAACACCCGTGTCGAGAGGAACACCGCCTCGCTGATCGAGTGGGTGATGAATAACCCTGCGAACTCCTCAGTTCGGAATAGGCGCTGCGTTTCATCGTTCAGGTGCTCCCGGGTGATCTCGTCCACGGCGGCGAACGGCTCGTCGAATAGGAAAACCGGAGGTTTCAAGGTCAGCGATCTGGCTAGTGAGCAACGCATTTTCATCCCACCAGAGAGAGCCTTTGGGTAGTGCCCCTCAAAGCCTGACAGACCTACCAGCTCGATGGCCTCGGCGGCGATCCGCTCGCGTTCCTTACTCCCGATGCCGTGGAGTTCCGCTAACAGTTCCACGTTGCCCCGGACAGTCCTCCAGTCCATGAGAGTGGCGTCCTGGAACACGTAGCCCAGTTGGTCTCGGTCTGCGCGCACGGAGCCGCTAGTGGGTTCCAGCAGGCCGGAGGCAATTCTCAGGAGTGTCGATTTTCCGCAGCCCGATGGTCCTACGACCGTCACGAACTCGCCCTTGTCCACGGTAAAGGAGATGCCCTGGAGGGCTTCGGTCCCGTCAGGAAAGACCATGCCTGTTTCTTCGAACGCCAGCGATCCCGTTGCTGATCCTGTTCGATCCGACTCCATCAATCCTCCGACTCCATCAATCCTCCGACGCCACTGGTCTGGTCCGCCCCTGGCGGCCCGGCAGGAGAGTGCGGGCCGCACCGTAACCGTGGTTGGTTGCCCGATGCGAGTTTCGGCCGATACAGCGACTCCCTAGTTAGGCGTCTACCTTGTGACGATGCGGGTTGGAATATTCCTCTTCGGAGGAGTGGAGATGGAAGACGCAGGCGGTGGGCCACCGGCCCCGACAGACCGACGGTATGACAACGACGCTGTTTGGCGAGCTACCGAACGACTGGTTGATGCGGGGCTCACAGCCGAACGACTTGGCTACGACTCCTATTGGCTCACCGAACACCACTTCCAGCACGAGGGGTACGAGGTGGTGCCGAATGGTCTGATGCTGGGTGCAGTTATCGCCGAGCGGACGGAGCGCATCCGTCTCGGAATGGCCTTCAACATCGTTCCCCAATGGAATCCTCTGCGATTCGCCGAAGATTTTGCCACTTTGCACAACTTCTCGGGCGGTCGGGCCATCCTCGGGGTTGGGCGTGGCACAGTGCCACGGGAAGCTGAGACGCTGGGAACGAAGATTGGGAGTTTCGACAATCCCGATCAGGTGGTGGCTGATGACCTGAACCGTCAACAGTTCGACGAGGCCATGCAGGTCATCCGGATGGCTCTCGACCAAGAGACTTTCGCGTTCCACGGCGAGGTATACGATTTCCCACCACCTGGGATCCCAGACCGTGGGGGCACCGTCCAGGAACTCACGCTCGTGCCTCGCCCCCTGTATCCGTATGAGATCTGGCAGGCCATCACCTCGCCTCCCACCCTCGAGGAGGTACCCAGGCGTGGTTGGGGGGGCGTCTTCTGGAATAACCATCCGACTTTCCTTGCAGAGCGTTGGCGTCGGTTTGCTGAGGTCTATGAAGAGGCCCATGGTCGGGAACTAGCGAGAGGTGAGAAACGGATGCTGGTCTTGTGCACTCGGGTCGGCGATACGCGCGAGCAGGCTGTCGAGCAGTTGCGTCCTGGCCACGATGAGTTCTGGAAGTTCCTTGGCCCCTACGGCTGGAGCAAGGGGTATATGGGCGAGGATGGTCGCCCCGCTGCGTCCGGCCTGGTCCCGACTCTTGAGGACTCGCTCGATCAACGGATCTTTCTGGCTGGTTCACCGGCAGACCTGGCCGAGTCGATTGGCTGGTATCGGGACCTGCTGGGTCTCGAGGAACTCCTGCTATTCCCCGGAATGCCCGGCGATTCCTACGACGTCGTTGAGGAGCAGATGGCGCGGCTTGCCGAAGAAGTTCTGCCGCTCCTTGCCTGAGGTCTGAGCCAGAGTGAGTTTCCTGAGGTCTGAGCCAGAGTGAGTTTCCTGAGGTCTGAGCCAGAGTGAGTTTCCTGAGGTCTGAGCCAGAGTGAGTTGCCAGCCGACTCGGGATGCTGAGGTGATAGTGGTAGGTGGTGGTCACAACGGTCTGTTGTGTGCCGCCTACCTGGCCCGGGCTGGTGTCGACACCCTTGTGCTAGAGGCCCGCCCAACTGCAGGTGGCTGCGCTTCGACAGTCGAGGGTTTCGGGGCCCGCTTCAACGTGTGCCACTGCACACACTCGCTGATCCGGACACTCCCGCTAGTTGACGAGTTGGATCTTGACGATCACGGCCTGTCGTACCTTTCGACGGATGCTGATTCGGTGTTCTCTTTCCACGATGGCCGGGACCCCTGGGTCCTGTTCCACGACGCTGAGCGCACCATAGAAGGCCTTGCCGCCACCCACCCGGGTTCGGTATCCGGCTATCGCCGTTATCTCGCCGACAGCCTGCCAGTAGCCGACCTGCTCTTGGACATGCTGAGGACCCCGCCCACCGCGCCACGGATGGCGGCCATGGCGCTCCGTCGTCGGGCCCGAGGGTTGGGTCGCCTGTTGCGGTGGTCACGGGCGAGTGCTTCGGAGATCCTCGACCACTATTTTGACGATTGGCGCCTCGTCATGCCTGCTGTAGGAATGGGACCCACGGTCTGGGGCTTAGCGCCCGAGACTCCGGGTACCGGATTGGCGGCTCTGGCTTACTCCATCCGACACCGGGTGCAGAGTGGCCGACCGACTGGTGGCAGTGGGGCATTGGTGGACGCCATTCGTGGTTCGTTCGAAGCGGCTGGAGGGCGGATTCGGTGCGGAACAAGGGTGGAGTCGCTGCTGGTGAGCAATGGTCTCGTGGAGGGCGTCGTTCTGTCCGACGGTACACGTCTCCGGACAGGCACTGTGGTTGCGGCATGTGACCCGTCTGACGTGTTTGTTCGCTGGCTTGGAGACGATGCTCCCCAGTCGGCTAGTCGACTGGTCGGACGGTGGCGCCGACGGTCTCGACCGAAGGGTTATGAGTCGAAGGTGGACGCTGTGTTGGGTGGCATTCCGGTTCCCATGGCGGCCGCAGGACTCCGGGAACACATCCCGGGCTTCGATCCGGTCGGACACACCATGGTGGTTTCGCCCTCGCCCGATGAGTTGATACAGGCCCATCAGCGTCGGGCCTACGGGCGGGTAGCCGACCGGCCGACCCTGCTCATCGATGTGCCGTCCCTGGTGGACCCGATGATGTCCCCGGCGGCCGATCGGCATGTGCTCAGCCTGGAGGTGCTCTTCACCCCCTATAACCACCCGGGGGGGTGGAGGTCATCGACCGAACCCGACCGTTGGTTGGACCTATGGGCAGACCAGATGGTCCCCGGGGCTCGTGATCTGGTGCTGGAATGGCGTGCTATGACCCCAGATCGCTACGAGACGGAGTTTTCGCTGCATCAGGGCTATTCGCCAGCTTGGGCCGGTTCTCCGTTGGATGTCTTTTTGGGGCGCGCCCCTGAGTTGACCCGCTACCGGACGCCGATAGCCGGCCTCTTCCTCACGGGAGCTGGGACCTACCCAGGTGCGGGAATCATCGGGGCGGCGGGACGTAACGCAGCGAGAGTGGTGCTGTCTGACCTTCGACGCTTGCCCGGGGGCGTTTGGTGACGATTCCTCTGGGCATCAGCCTCATGCCGCATGGTCCGGTGGCCGACCTGGTGGAACTGGCCCAACTAGCCGAGAACCTTGGTTGCTGCCGGTGCTGGGTATACGACGAGGGTTTGGCTACCCGGGACGTATACGTGACGATGACGGCAGTCGTTCTGGCAACGAGCACTATTCGAGTTGGCACCGGGATCACGAACCCCTACTCGCGTCACCCGGGCACTACTGCCTCGGCTATCGCGACAATCGACGAGTTGAGCGGGCAGCGAGCATTTGTTGGGATCGGCGCCGGTGGCGGTATGACGCTGGGTCCGCTGGGGATTGAACGTCATCGACCGGTAGCTACCGTTGAGTCCATGGTGCGGGCGCTCCGCGACCTGTACGCAGGCCAAGTAGTGGACGTTGATGCTGAGAGTTTTGGATTTCGGGGAGCCCGTCTCGGCTACGGGCGAGCCGACATGGAGATAATTCTGGCTGGCCGAGGCCCACGCATGACTGACCTAGGAGGTCGCCTGGCTGATGGCTTTGTCCTGAGTTGGGTCCACCGCGACCTGATGGACGACCACGTGGCCTCCTTGCGGTTGGCAGCCCAGACACACGGTCGGCAATTCACAATTGTCTGGTCCACGATGTTGGTCACCACTGACGCTGACCTCGGGGTGGCGCGTGAGTCCCTCACGTTTCGACTCGTCGACTCGCCAACTGCGGTAAAGGACATGATCGGCATGACCGAGGGTGACACCATGGCCATCCGCGATGCTCTTCGTCAGGGTGGACCGGCCGCCGCCGCGCATCTCGTGCGTGAGGAGTGGGTCCCGCACTTCGTGCTTATGGGTTCACCGGAGGCTGTGGCCGACGAGATGCTCTCAACCATGGCTCGCTGCGGAATTGACGAGTTCCAGCTTCCCTCCGTGTCGGCCGCCGCCGGGGCCGAGGCTGCGGCGGCAAGCATTTGCCGCACCGCTGAAATATTTGGCGGCGAGGTCGCCGGTCAGGACAGGTAGTTGCCCAGGTCCACTGCGGGGTAATTGACCCGTTCGCCGTACTCGCGCCGTTCCCGCTTATAGGTTGCGTCGAAGCCCACCTTGGTCCCTATGCCGCGGAGGTTGCCGACCGGGTCCATTTCGTGGCCCTGCGCGCCAGGCACCGTGAAGACGTCCTCCGGCCAGTGGACTCGGTTTGTGAGTGCCCACTGGATTTCGCTCGCTTGGTGCATGTCGACGTCTCGATCCACCACCACCACGTGGCGCACATTTATGTGGGCAGCCATCGCTGCCAGAGCGAGGTTCTTGGGTGATCCCGGATTGTCCCGGTCGATCTGGACTACGGCCAGGAAGCCATTGGCGTAGGGAGGGATGTGAACGTCGGCGGCCGGGTCGAGGTGGCGGACGAATCGACGTAGAAGGGGCTCACGGGGGAGGACGTTCCCCAGGTAGACGTGTTCGAATGAGCCGGGAATGATGGTTTGGTAGATTGGATTGTCCCGCCACGAGATGGCGGTTACTTCGAACGTTGGGCTATTCCAGGGCTCACCGTGGTATCCGTGGAATTCCGCTAGCGGACCTTCGGATTTTCGAACTGTCGGATGCAACAGGCCCTCGACCACCACTTCGGCATCGACAGGAACATCTACGTCCACCGTGGTTGCCCGGCACACCTCGATCCCACGGCCTCGGATAGCTCCTGCGATGAAGAGTTCATCTACCGGCGTCTTGACTCCGGCGGCGATCATGACTGCCGGGTCCAGGCCGATGGCTAGGGCGATAGGAAAGGGCGCGTCGGGATCTTCCCGAGACTTCCAGAAGGTTCCTACGTCCCGCCACTCGTTGACATTGAAGCCGAAGTGGGTTCGGTCAATCCGGAGCATCCGGTTGTAACCGAGGTTTCCACGTCCCGATACCGGGTCCCGGGCCACTGTCACGGCACCGGTGATAAACGCACCACCGTCGCCCCTGGAGTGGACCGGGATGGGCAGGAGCGAGGTATCGACGTCGTCTCCCACCACGGTGTTGGCCTGCCAGGGGGCAGCGTCGGCCATAACCGGACCGATTCCATGAGCCGGTTCCAGGACATGTTCCATGACGTCAACGATCTCGGTCGGTTGGCAGCCCAGGGCGATGGCCACGCGACGACCGGAGGCCACGCCACCACAAAATATGGGCCACGGGCTGTCCTCCGGTCGTTCGAAGAGGCCCGCTGCCGCACCGGCTCGTTCGAGTGCTGCACCCACGTCGGCCAGTTCGTGCTGCATGGAAACCGGCTTGGCAATCCGGGCCAACTGGCCGGCATCTTCCAGCGCATCGATGAATGTACGTAGATCGCGGATACTGGTCACCGGTAGATGGTCCTCGATTGGGAAGTGGCGGCAACTAGTTTTCCACGGTGGAACACCTTCCGAGCCATGGGCGCATCGGCTATGGCTCCACGCACCGAGGGAGCATCGATGGCCACCAGGTCGGCGACTGCCCCAACAACGGGCTCAGCCGACGGCAGACCCAGGCAGGTACGGGCGTCGCTCCCAACCATGCGGAAGGCCTCGTCAGGAGGGCGGTGGCCGGCCATGACCAAAAGAGCAGCTGTTTCAAGGGGGTCACTTCGTCCGACCAGATTGAACGGGTCCTGGACGTTGTCCGCTCCCGCGCACAGCAGGACACCGGCTTGGCGCAGGGCATCGATTGCTGTCAGGCCACGGGGAGTGGCCGTCGGTTGGTTCCGACCCTGCAGGAAGAGATTCGTCTGTGGGAGGGTCACCACGCTCACTCCGGCATCGGCTACCTCTCGGGAGACGGCAGCCTGAACGTCCGGCGATTGCATGCCGAGGGTCACGCAGTGGCTGGCTGTCACCGGGTGTGCAAAACCGGTGTCGTGCACCATACGCGCAAGCTCGCGGAGGAAGAGGACCTCGGGGTTCAGCATCTCGTCCACATGTAGGTCCAGGCCGATCCCAGCCTCCGATGCAGCAGCAAAGGCGTCAGCCATGAGCGTGGTGCCGTCTGGGTCGAGGTGCGGGCAACCGCCGACCAAGTCCACCCCGACTTCCAAAGCGATGGCTAGAGCCCGGCGGTTTTCCCGACCCTCCGGGCCGGTAATGGGATTGCTTGTCAAAGCCACGATCTGAACGTCCAATAGGCCATCCATCCGATTCCGGGCCTCCCTGACCGCTCGGAGGGCTTCCGCACCGGCACCGATGTTGACGTGGGTTCGGACCGCCGTGGCCCCATTCGCCAACAGTAGTTCCAGGGCGTCGGTAGCCCGGTCGGCGATCTCTTCCGGGGTGAACATCCCGGCCGATGCCGCGGCCATCCACGCGTCGATGGCCCCCGTCAGGTCGCCTCTTGGGTTGGGAACCCGTTCAGCAGTCAGGGCTTTGTCCAAGTGGGCGTGAGGCTCAGCCATAGCCCCGAGCAGGAGCCAACCAGCGAGGTCTTCTCTAGGGGTTCCAGCCGCGACTGGTATCCCAGATTCAATAACAGCCGAAACTAGGCCGTCTATAACGTGGAGATCGACTAGGCGGCCATTTCCAAGGCGTCCACCAACCAACACCAGATCAGGTGTTGTCTCTGCGGGTCGACTAGACACGCGGCGATGATAGTGCGCCTAGACGGCCCCCCTAGTTCGCCCATTGGCAGGGCCTACAAGCCTGCCGCCTGCTAGGAAGTCGGCCATGTCGGAACCTCGGCGGATTGTCATCGGTATGACCGGAGCTAGTGGCGTTGCCTACGGGATCCGAGCATTGGAGTTGTTGGCTGCCGTGCCAGATGTCGAAACCCATCTTGTAGTCACGGCAGCAGCCCGTATAACCGTGGGACTCGAGACGAGTCGGTCCGTTGACGAGGTTGAGGCACTGGCCGATGTTGTCCACCCCATTCGGAATATTTCCGCTGGCCCGGCCAGCGGATCGTTTCCGACGTCGGGAATGCTCGTCGCGCCGTGCTCCATTCGTGCCCTCTCGGCCATCGCTCACTCCCATAGCGCGGACCTGCTGACTCGGGCCGCCGACGTGACCCTCAAAGAACGCAGACCCCTGGTGCTCATGGTGCGGGAAACACCACTTCACCTGGGTCACCTCCGCTTGATGGCTGCCGTCGCCGAGATTGGTGGCATCATCTTTCCTCCGGTGCCCGCCTTCTACGAGCACCCAGCGGACCTAGAGGGCTTGGTGACTGGCACGACGGCCCGGGCGCTGGCGCAGCTAGGCCTGGAGGTGCCGGGCCTAGGCCGCTGGGAAGGTCCTGATGGGAGTCCGGTACCGGGTTGAGTTGGCTGACTGCCTACCCAGACCAGAATTGACATCCCGGACTAAAGGTAGGGTTTCTTCATGTCTGGACGGTTAGCCGACTTGTCGGGGCCTGAGGTCACGGATTTGTTGACCTCGGACTCGGTTGTCGTCCTCCCGGTGGGGGCGATCGAACAGCACGGGCCCCATCTACCGATGTCGGTGGACGCTGTGATCGCAGAAGAAGTTGCTTCGGCCCTGTTGAACGCGGTGGGAGACGACATCGACCTCTGGCTCTTGCCTACGCTGGCCGTTTCTAAGTCAAACGAGCATGCCTGGTCGCCCGGCACTCTGTGGTTGAGTGCAGAGACGCTGATGCGGGTGCTTGACGACCTAGCAGCCTGTGTAGCCGCCACCCCAGCCCGACGACTGGTCCTTCTAAACGGCCATGGCGGAAACTCCTCCCTCCTGGTTACCGCCTGTCGGGACCTTCGGGTGGCCCATGGCCTGCTCACATTCCTTGTCCACCCATTTATTCCGCCCGCTTCAGGTGGACCATCCACGGAGGAGGAACTCGGGATGGGAATCCACGGCGGGCTACATGAGACGTCACTCTTCGCCTACCTGCGACCGGGTCAAGTTGATATGAAACAGGCGATCCGCAACGTTCCGGAGTGGATGGCGGGCAACGAGTGGGTGCGCTTTGGCGGGCCGGTTCAGTTTGGCTGGACCAGCCGGGACTTCGGACCCCATGGCCATATCGGCGACCCCACAGGGGCCACGGTGGAGCTGGGCCGTCGCCTGTTCGATGAGATAATCGGAGCGATGGCCGGCCAACTTCGGGAAATCGCTGGCTTTGATTTCCGTGACTGAATAGCTGCCCTCATCGCGGCTGGCCCAGATCTGGACCGTTGCGGATTCGGGAAGTTTCCCGGGTCACGAATCCCTGACCATGGAAGTGAGTCTGGGGCTTTGCGTGACACCTCAAGCATTGGGACCTAGTGTCCCCGACTGGCGGTCATAGTCACCGCTCGCTTTGTCCGAGGTGACAAGGCGGTCAACTGGTTTTATGACTATTTAGGGGGACTAAATATGTATCGAAGCGGCCGTGCTATTTTGAGCCTGATTCTGGGCATTTCGTTAGTGGCTGGGGCTTGTGGTTCCGACAGTGGGGACACGGCGGCTACGGCCACGACTGCAGCGCCTGCAGCGCCTGCAGCGACTGCAGCGCCAGAGACGACCGCCGCTTCCGCAGGAGAGACGACCGCCGCTTCCGCAGGAGAACTGGCTGGTGTTTGTCCGGCCACTGTTGTGATCCAGACCGATTGGTTCCCCGAGTCTGAGCATGGCGGAATGTACGAAATGGTCGGCGACGATTACGTGATCGATGGTGACAATCAGACGACGACCGGTTCGTTGATGGCATCCGGGGTTGATACCGGTGTTGATGTCCAGGTTCGGGCTGGTGGTCCGGCGATCGGGTTCCAGAACACCGTGGCTCAGATGTACACCGACATGGACATCACGTTGGCGTATGCGGACACGGATTCGGTTGCGTTCTTCTGGGAGGACGCTCCGGTAATCCAGGTTGTAACGCCGCTGGATAAGAACCCGCAGATGCTGATGTGGGATCCCGAGGTGCATCCGAACATTCACACGATCGCCGATCTGGGCAACACGGATATAACGGTCAGTGTGTTCGGCGGTGGCACCTGGACGCAGTTGTTCATAGCTGAGGGCGTGTTGTCCGAAGACCAGGTGGATCCGTCCTACGACGGGTCGCCGGCACGGTTTATTGCTGAGGGCAACATTGCACAGCAGGGCTACGCATCGGCTGAGCCGTGGGACTACAAGCACAAGTTCACTGAGTTCGGTAAAGACGTTCGCCTGCAGTTGGTCCATGACGCCGGCTTTGAGGTGTACAAGTCTGCGTTGGCTGTTCGGGCTGACGAGCTTGACGAGATGGCACCGTGCTTGGAGAGGTTGGTGCCGATTGTCCAGCAGGCGCAGGTCGACTTCATGGCAGATCCTGGTCGGACCAACGCGATGATCGTCGAGGTGGTGGAGGCGATTGCTTCGTTCTGGACCTACGACGACGGCATCGCAGCGTTTTCGGTGCAGGCGCAGGCAGATCTGGGTCTGGTTTCCAATGGTCCCAACGGGGCGCTTGGCGACTTCATCGATGAGCGGACCAACGCGGTGCTGGATCAGATGAGGGCGGCCGGGATGGAAGTTCCGGCGGGCCTGTCGGCTTCGGACATGTCGACCAACCGCTTCATCGACTACAGCATCGGACTGCCCGGCGGTGCCGAGACGGCCGCTGGCTGACCCTTTGAAGGATTGACCACCCCCTCTTTGGGGATTATCTAGGGGCCGGGCCGCAAGGCCCGGCCCCTCACTCTGTAACCCACTGCCAGCCGGTCCTATCTCAAGCGTGCGGCGGAGAGCTTCCCAGGGGCCAGATCTAGGGCCAGCACATCTACCGGCACTCTCCGTGTTTGAGAGGTCCCGGACCCTATGACCTCTTGACGCCAGTGAGCAGAATGGCTATGGACTCGCCGGCGTCGATGCAGCCGTCCCGTCGGGCGGCCAGCAGCCCCGCCAGGCCGGCCGTTCCGGTGGGGTCGGCGGGCACCTCGGTGTGGGCCA
>LWDU01042568.1_pt3 | contig 23784 bp, 25 predicted proteins | sample 727161 | NCBI WGS metagenome assembly LWDU01 (sample SAMN04566230, study PRJNA314399) | hydrothermal vent metagenome | isolation source: deep sea hydrothermal plume seawater | place: Mexico: Gulf of California, Guaymas Basin | collected 2004-07-11
ACTCGCTTCTGGATCGATGAAACCTACATCGAGTACGTCGGTAGCGCCCATTCACTGGAACAGTTTGGCTGTCAGCGAAAAAATGTCGTGGTTTGCAAGTCGATGTCGAAGGGCTATGCACTGTCGGGGGTGCGTTCGGCATATCTTTGTGCGTCTCCAGAGATCCTCGAACCGTTGCGAGCGTTGACTCCACCGTGGGCGGTCAGTCTGCCGGGTCAGGTGGCAGCGGTGAAGGCACTCGAGGATCCCGAGTACTACCAGACCCAATATCAGGCGACTGCGTTGGCTCGCGAGTCGCTGGCCAGAGACCTTCAACAACTGGGGCTCGAGGTGATTCCATCGGTGGCCAACTTTCTTTTGACTTTTCTTCCCGCCGATGGCCCGACCGCCGCTCAGGTCATCCAACATTGTCGCCGATCGGGAGTTCATCTGAGGGATGCCAGCAACATGGGAAGTGCACTGGGAACCCATGCGCTGAGGACTGCGGTCAAATCACCGCAGCAGAACTCGCAGATCGTGACCGCCATCGCCGAGGCGCTGTCGACGGTTCAGGCCTGATCGAGTTCACGCTTGATCGAGTTCAGCAGGCTGGATCCGGTAGAGAACGTGGGGGCGAAGCGGGTGCCCCGGTTCCAGTGCCGGGTGATCAAAATCGCCATCGAGATCACGGCTCATGCCGATCTTTTCCATGACGCGACGAGAGGCGATGTTGGCGGGAACCGTGAAACTGACGATTTCATCGAGCCCCAGATGTTCGAATCCAAACTGGAGCGATGCTCTGGCTCCCTCGGTGGCATACCCCTGGCCCCAGAAGGAGGGGATGAGATGCCAGCCGATCTCGATGCAGGGGCTCGCAGGTAGGGTGTGTCGAGGGATTCCGAGGCCGAGGAATCCGATGAACTGTGCTTCGTCGGGCAACTCCACGACCCATGGCCCGAATCCGTGGATCTCGATCTTTTGTTGGATCCGTTCAAATTGGGCGTCAGCAGCGGATCGAGGGCTCGGACCTGGCATGAAGCGATGGTAGAGAGGATCGGCGAGCAACGCTGCCAGTGGATCGCGATCTGCGGCGCGCCATTTCCTCAGGAGCAGGCGATCGGTCTCGATGGAGTCCGGTAAGGACATCGCTATCCTCCAGGTAGGTAGGTTATCCTCGTCGATCGGGGATTGCGACCCGCTCCATCTGGGGGCACGATCTCGGTTCACGATGGCTCCTGGAGGGCGCGAAAGGACACCGATGCAGATCGACTTGGAAGGAAATCCAGACTTCGGCGAGGCGCGGGTCCAGATGGACTCTGGAGAACGATTCCGTGCGGCCTCTGGTGCGATGAACTGGATGGAGGGAGACATCGAGTTGAAAGCTCGATTGCTCGGTGGTGTGGCGACCTCACTGGCACGACGGGTACTCGGTGGAACATCTCTTTTCATCACCGAATACACCTCCGGGGGGGACAGCCGTCTCGCGCTCAGTCATGCGATGGCCGGGACCCTGGTGCGAACTCCAGTGACTCGTGAGGGCTTGCTGATCGCCGGAGGAGCATTCACCGGCTGTACCGATGGAGTTCAACTCAAGACAAGATTCGGTGGCTTCAAGGCGTTTTTTAGCGGCAAGGGAGCCTTCTTCATCGAGGCCGCAGGCGCCGGCGAAGTGATTTTCGGTGCCTACGGAGCACTGGTCGAGAAGGAACTCGATGGCGAACTGGTGGTCGACAACGGACATGTCCTCGCCTGGGAACATACCCTCGACTGGAAACTGGGAACCACAGGTGGTTTCAAGAACACCTTCTTCTCCGGTGAGGGGTTGGTGATGCGTTTTTCAGGTCGCGGCAAGCTCTGGCTTCAGACTCGTCATCTGGCTGGAACGGCGGGGTGGATCTCCCCGTTCCTGAGAGGATAAGGCGATGAGATTCGAAATCCTCGAACAGGGAGCCTTCCAGTCGGCGCTGGTCCACTTCGATCATGGAGAGCGTCTGATCAGCGAATCGGGGGCGATGGTGCGAGCTTCCGGAAATGTCGATATCGACGTCACGACTCGTGCGAAGAAGGGTGGCGGCATGTTGTCGGGGGTCAAGCGCCTGCTCGGTGGCGACTCCTTCTTCCTCTCCACCTACAGCACCACCGACGGGGGGTCGGGTGAGGTGGGGATCGCACCGATTCTGCCGGGAGAGGTGATGACACTGGAAGTGGCCGGGGCGAATCACTGGAAGACCACGGGCGGTTCCTTTCTGGCTGCCGGTGGAGACATCGAACTCGATATGCAGTTCCAGGGACTGGGGGGATTCATCTCCGGCGAGAGTTTGTTTTTCCTCGAGGCATCGGGTAGTGGAACCATCCTGGTCGGTGCCTTCGGGGCGCTACGGGAACTGGAAGTGAATGGTGAACTGACCATCGACACCGGTCACCTGGTCGCCTACGAGGCATCTCTGGATTACTCCGTGACCAAGGCGGGGGGCTCATGGATGCAGTCCTTCCTTGCTGGTGAAGGATTCGTGATGAAGTTCAGTGGGCAGGGAAGAGTGATCGTCCAGACCCACGATGCCAGCGGCTTTGGTAAGCGACTGGGGCCCTTGCTACCTCCGAGGGGGTGAAGATGAAGTACAAGATTGATTGTCAGCCGGGCTATTCCTATCTGGAAGTGGAGTTGGATGTTTCCGAGTCCATCTCGAGCGAGTCCGGTGCCATGGCCTGGATGGATCCAGAGATCGAGATGGAAACCTCCACTCGTGGGGGTGTCTTTCAGGGATTGAAGAGAGTCCTCCTCTCGGGAGAATCCTTCTTTCAGAATACCTACACCACACAATCTTCGGGAGCTCGGGTGAGTCTGGCTCCGGGACCCGCAGGGGCAATCGTGGCCAGGGAGATGAATGGCGAAGAGATTTTCCTGCAGAAGGGAGCCTACCTCGCTTCCATCGGAGACATCCAGATCGATACCAAGTTCGATGGTCTTCGTGGTTTCTTCAACGAGGGCCTCTTCATCCTTCGTTGTTCGGGGACTGGCACCCTGTTCTTCAATGCTTATGGAGATATTCAGGAAGTGGAAGTAGACGGGGAGTACCTCGTCGACAACGGCTATGCGGTGGCGTGGGAACCGAGCCTCGACTACCGGCTGACCCGCGCACGCAAGATCCGTTCATTCCTCTTCGGAGATCAATTGCTGCTGCGCTTCTCCGGCAGAGGAAAGGTGTGGGTGCAGTCGCGCTGCCCCCATGCCTTTGCCAGTTGGGTTCACCCCTATCGACGGAAGAAACAGAAGAGTAATAAATGAAGGCCAGTAGGGGATCATTGATCCAATGCAGTCTCCTGTGAAAATCTGTCCGAGTGCGTTGCGATTCCGGATACAGGCGTGCGATGGAGTTGTGTGCTCTCGACCCCCGGATGGCTTGTGGAACTTCTTCAGAAATGATCCACTTCAAGAATAGACACCTTTGGTGACCCGCTGAGCGGAGCACTTTGAATGGAGACATCGTGAATCAGCCTGTTCTACCCCAGGATCTGCTCGATCGATTGAGCGATTCAGGAGATCGGATCGAAATTGAAGAAGGAACCGAAATCATCCGCGAGGGCGATTTCGAGGAGAGTATCTACCTGATCGAGAGTGGCCAAGTCGAGGTGCTGCGTGGCGGCGCGGTGATCGACACCATCGAGGCGGGAGATCTGGTCGGCGAGATGGCATTCATCGATCGCCGCCCGAGGAGCGCCACTGTCCGCGCAGGGATCTCCAGCGTGTTGCGGAAGATGGAACGAGAAGACCTGTTGAGAGATCTGGCCAAAGACCCAGAGGAGCTGCTGTATTTTGTCCGGATCCTCGATGCTCGACGTCAGGCGCATCTGAGCTCCGCAGCGAGTTCAGAGGATCAAGATATCGAGTTCTTTCTTCAAAGGGTGACAGAAGAGGCCATCGCGCATCGTGCGGTGAACCATCCCTACCTGCTGGCATTGAGGAATCATTCTCTTCCAGACATGAACTGGGCACTGGCGGATTTCGCCTGCCATTATCACGGTTACTCGTCACATTTTCCGCGGTTTTTGACCACTGTCATCGGGCGCCTGGAGAGACCCGAGCATCGAACGGCTCTGATGGAAAATCTCACCGAAGAGGCAGGCATTTACGAGTCCGATGAACTGGAGGAACTGGCAGGCATCGGTGTGGAGCAGGAGTGGGTGGATGGGATTCCGCATCCGATCCTCTTTCGTAGATTCTGTGAAGCAACAGGAGTCAAAAACTTGAATCCGGAGTCGGACTCGGTGGAGGTGGTCTGCTGGCGTGAGATGTTCCTTTCGGTTCTTTCGGGAGGATCCCCTGCGGAAGCGATCGGGGCTCTGGGTCTGGGAACCGAAAATGTGGTGAGCACCATGTACCAGCACTTCTTGCCGGCGATCACGGTGCTCGGAGTTGATCCGAAAGAGACGGTTTTCTTCCCCCTCCACGCTGCCGTCGATGATCACCATCAAGAAACCTTGCTCGAGATCTCACGGCACTATGCTGCAACCCCATCGGGGCGGGTGGATCTGGTCAAGGGGATGCGAAAGGCTCTGGCCCTCAGGGCGGGATTCTGGGACTGGTTGCACCTGCGTGCCTCGACCCTGGGCCGCTGCGACGATGCCGTGACCCCTTAGACCTGTTGGTGAAGACTCGCTCCGGATTATCACTGGAAGTCTAGATCTTCAGAGAATTCCCGGTCATCATCGGACCCGAGAGGAAATTCTATGAATCAAAAACTTGAGATCCAGATCGAACCATACGAAACGAAATCCGATACCTGCGTGATCAAAACCAATCGAGTCGTGGCAAAAACGCCCGAGTACTTCTCTACCGTGGAGGAAGCCAGCGCCAGTCCTCTGGGGCAGTTGCTGGTGCAGATCGAAGGACTCGAAGCGGTGTTGCTTCAGGATCGAATCGTCACCTTGTTGAAGCCGATCGAGGGGCCCCCATGGGGACCGATTGCTGAGCGGGCCAGCGAACTCATCCAGACCCATTTCGAGGGACTCGAACGAATCCAACAGAATCGGTCGCGCCAGATGAACGAGGAAGAGAAGGAACTGTTCGTCGAGATCCAGAATTTGCTCAATGATGAGATGAACCCGATGGTGGCGGCGCATGGTGGATTCATCGAAGTGGTCGATGTGAAGGAGACTGACATCTTCGTTCACATGGGTGGAGGTTGTCAGGGTTGCGGAATGGCAGCGATGACCTTGCGCCAAGGAGTGGAAACTTTGATTCGCCAGAAGGTCCCCAGAGTGAAAAATATCCACGACTCCACCGATCACGCCGCTGGAGACAATCCCTTCTATGAGTGACGCCACCGGTGACCTTCCTCTGGACCCTGCTGCTGAGGATCTGGAGTGGTATCGTGTCTGCTCGGTGGGAGAGATCGAGGATGAGGAACCGTTCTTCGATACGGTCGGAGGTCGGAGTCTGATGGCGGTGCGCCAGGGCGCACGAATTGCCGTCTTCGATGATCGTTGTCCGCACCTGGGAGCATCGATGGTCGGGGCCACCGTGGAGGACGGTCAGGTGGAGTGTCCGCTCCATGGAGCCTGCTTCGATGCCAGTAGCGGCTCGGTGCTCGATGGCCCCACAACACAGGATCTGGTCTGTCACCCGATGCGAGTCTCCGATTCGGCACAGGTGGAGGTGGGGTTGTCTCGACCGGACCGAACGCCCTGAAGGTGCCTGGTTTGACAATTTTCTGTCACTTCCGCTTCTTGCCTCATGCCATGGATGCTGGACACTGGCCTCTGTAACCGAACGAGCGGCAATCAAGCGAAAGGCAAGGAGCCCCATGATGCGATTGATTCTGTGGATTCCACTACTCCTCCTGTTCCTCTCGGGGTGCATCGTCGTGCGGTCGGATGCCGCTCGGGTCGATCCCGAGAGTGGATCATTCGTCATCGATCTCACCTCCGGTGGGGAGCAGGACCGGGATTCCGATGAGAATGAGGGGCAAGACGACGACGACGATGACGATGACGATGACGATGACGATGGCGATGATGATGACGATGATGACGATGACGATGACGACGATGACGACGACGACGACGAAGAGGTCGACCAGAAGCGTGACGAGATCGAGAAGATGGAACGAGATCTTCACCAGGCAGAGATCCAGATGGAGATTTCTCGGTTGCAGTGGAGACTCTCCGAAGATGCCGCACAGCATCAAAAGGATAAAGATCATCGCACACTGGATGAGGCGCGCCGGGATCGGCAGTTATTCCACGAGTTTGGAGTGGCCGAGGAGAAGCATGATGCGCACCAGTCCCTCGCCCGGGCGAGCAATCAACTGCAGGATGCCGAGGATGAACTGGAACAACTCTCGATCCTCTACGAGGGATCGGAACTGGAGGATGGAACCGCCGAAGTGGTTCTCTCCCGCGGGCGACGCGGACTCGAACAGGCCCGCAGATCGCTGGAGCAGGCGCAGAGAGATCATCACGTCGCTCTCGAGATCGACCTTCCCAAGAAATTGGAATCCTTCGATCGTGCCGTCAATGAGGCCGATCGCGCCATTGAAAGAGCAGATGTGGAGCGTCAGGTCGCCGAGATGGAGCATCAACTCGCTGAGCAGGAGCAGCACAGGGCTCTTGAAGAACTGCAAGAAAAGTTGGAGAAAGCTCATCACGACCTGGAGGAGATGACCGGTGAAGTGGTCAAACCGGCGACCCTTGCCTGGAGGTTCTTCTGATGCATCCGATCGTCATCGCGACGATTCTGAGTGGGCTCTCACTGACCGGATCCACTGATCCTGTCGCCGTAGCCGATCCTGCTGCCGTAGTCGATCCGGTTGCTGGGGCCGAGTCGGACTGGAGGGCAGCAGCCACCACTGGATTACACCAGGCTCTGCATTACTTGCTCGACCATCAGGAACCGGACGGAGCCTTTGGTCACTGGCGTGGACCCATCGGTTCCGATGATTGGGGTTGGTCGGTTCCTGGCCAGCACTACGCCTGGCAGGTGGCGACCACCGCCATCACCTGCGTGACCCTGATGGATCTGGCGGAAGTGGCGCCGAAAGGTTCCGCCGAGAAGATCCGCAAGGCGCTGCATCGTGGTCTCGATCACATCTGTGAGAATGGCCGCCGCAAGAGGATTCTCAACTGGGACACCGACAATGTCTGGGCTTATGTCTATGCGCTGGAGGCAGTGGCTCGGGCGCTCGCCGAGGATCCGCTCGCAATCGGCAGCGAGCGCAGGGGGCGGCTCAGAAAACTGGGTGAAGATCTGATCGTGACACTGGAACTGTATCAGAGCCCCGACGGTGGCTGGGCCTACTACGATGATCCACCCATCACTCGCCGTCCCACCTGGGGAACTTCTTTTGTCACCGCATCGCTATTGTTGATCTTCGAGCAATGTGAGGGGGTGGGGCTGGCGGTTCCCGACAAGATGCAGCAGCGAGGGTTGCGCGCATTGCGTCGCTGTAGACTTCCCAACGGGGCATACGACTACAATGTCTCGGTGATCCCCAGTTCAGAAGGACTGACAGAGATCAATCAGATCAAGGGGTCCTTGTGTCGGATCCAGGTTGGAAATCTGGCGCTGAGGGTCTGTGGTGACGCTGGCGAGGTGAGTTACCAGAACATCGTCAGCGGGCTCGACCAGTTGCTGGTGCGCCATCACAAGTTCGTATCGCTTGCACGGGGTCGTCCCCATCCTCACGAGGCTTACTACGACAACAGCGGCTACTTCTTCTTCTACGGCCACTATTATGCCGGCGATCTGATTCGACTTCTGCCGCAGGAGTTGCGCCTGCAATGGTGGCCGAAACTGATCGAGAAGATCCTTGCGACCCAGGAGTCGGACGGCTCGATGTGGGACTATTCGATGTTCTCGTATCATCGGATCTATGGAACTGCCTGGAGCGCATCGGTGATGGCGAAGGCTTTGAAGGATTCGCCTCCGCAGAAACGCATCGAGAACATCGAGAAGCAGCCGAGAAAACCACAGCGAGTCAGGTAGATCAGCGATTCCGGTAGATCAGCGAGCCTGGCAGATCGAGGTCGCAGAAGAGTGCCCGATCGCTCGCAGGTGAAATTGCTCCCATCCGCCTCGTCTCTCCAACCCATCGATCCAAAGAAGTTGAGTTGGATCCAAAGAAGTTGAGTTGGATCCAAAGAAGTTGAGTTGGATCCACGGAATTTGAGATGGAAAATCCGGATGAAAAAAAGGGTGCCAGGTCGAGGACCCGGCACCCTTTAATATTCTAATCACGAACTACGGTCGACTACTTGTCGGCGCAGCACGGCTTGGAGCAGTCGTCTCCACAGGCTACCTTGGCAGCGGCGGCAGCGGCGGCAGCAATGGGGCAACCTCCACAGTCGGAGGGGGCGGCCTTGGAGCAAGTGGTGGCAGCGCTGCAACCGGCGTCAGCAGTGGCTTTGACCGGGGCAAAGTTACTACAGCCGGCCAGAGCCAAGCTTCCAAATACGACGAAGGCGAGTGCGAACTTACGCATGATGAGGTCCTTTCAGAGTGACCATTGATCTTGTTCTCTACACGAATCTATCCTCAGAGTCCCACAGTGCAACTCATTTGGGCGGTCTATGGATCGACGGTCGATGGTGACCACAGGCTTCGATCCGAATCTATAGTGTACCCAACTTTAACGAGAAATCGTCAACTTGGAGACGATCCCTTTTCGTGGGAAGTTCCCGTTTTCATGGAATTGCCGGGTAGAATCTTAAATCTGTTATTTTAAAGAGGTTATGGCGTTAACTGGTGCCCAGAATTCGGCTCCGCCGGACCTTTCGTAGCGACTCTTCTGCGACCGAAGTGGAGTGAGTCGAGTAGAAGGATGAGTAGGCGAAGTGGCAGATGCCCTGGCAGCCGAGGCGAAGCGCCAGTTTCTGCTGCTGGAGGGTCACCTCGGGGTCCGGATGCAGGTAAGTGCCCAGACCCATCAGTACCGGATAGCCACGAGCCTGATGCAAGCACTCCTGTACCCGCTCCTCGAAGCGGGGGACTTCCCGGTCGTACTGCATCGGGAACACCGCATCGATCAATCCGAGGCGGAGCCAGCGGGGCCAGTCCTGTCGCACCCGTTGATAGGCGATCTCCGGGGTGCGGTACACCGCTGCAGTGAGCAGGGCTCGACGATCCGCCAACTTCACCGCGACCCTGATTTCCCGCACCATCTCGGTGACCTGATCGCGTCGCCAGCGATCCCAGGCTTCCGAGTCCTGTTCCGGGTCGACCACTCCTGTCTGTCGAGTAAATCGTGCGAGGCTCTGCGGATCGCGCGGGTAGTCGATCTCCACTCCAGATTCGAGGAACCGGATGTAGTCGAGGTGAATCCCGGCGACCGGATACTTTTCAACGATTTCCGAGCAGATATCTGCCACGTGCTTTCGCACCGTGGGTAAGCATGGATTCAGCGCCACGTAGTAATTTGGTTGTAACGGTTGGCGTTTTTGTTGTGAGTCGTGAAGAAACCAGTCGGGGTGGGCATTCCAGTGCTGGGGAGGGGTCGTTACTGGCGGCGGCGTATCCCCGCGCCATCCCGGGACCGCATTGATCCATGCATGGATGGCCAGGCCGTGTCGAGCGGCTTCCTGGCAAGCGATGGCCAGCGGATCGAAACCAGGATCGGTGTGATCAAATTCCTCAGCCCACGGCTCCAGTTGGGAACGATAGAAGACGGTCCCGTTGCCGCGTACCTGGAAGATCACCGTATCGAACCCTCCATCCGCTACGTTCTGGATGCACTGTTCCACATCATCTTGCGTCTTGTAATCCCAGCGGGTGACCCAGATGGCCTGCTGGATCGGCACTTCCGGAGGCTGGCTGCAGCCTCCCACCAGCATCACCAGGGATGAGATCACCCCTGCGATGATCGACCAACAACGAGTGCTGATCCGTCTCTGGAACCTGGCTTCTGGCATCCGATTCATCCTCTCTCCCTCGAATCACTTCTCTTCCAATGACTATACTTCGAATGGCTGCGGCAGGAAAACCTCGAAGTGGTGCGCCAGCACCTCCAGCTCGATGACCTGAGGATTTCCAACGATATCCCCGTCGACCAGAAAAGGTCCGGCCGGCTGCTCGATGCGTATCTTCTGGTCTTGCCTGTAGGTGATGTCGGGACACGCTTCGAGATGGGTGCCTCTGGAGATCTTCGGGAATAACTTCATCGCGGACCAGGGAGTGAGCGAGGGGATCAGGCACTGGTCCAGTAACCCATCGTCGAGCAGCGCCGCGGGGCAGGGCCGAAATCCACCTCCGATGGTTCCCTCATTGCCCAGAAACAGTGCCATTCCAGCGGCTTCCCAGGAGTGGTCCTGGGTCTTGAATTTCCAGCGGATGGGAGCGGTGTGACGGCTGAAGAGGGTGATGATGGCGAGAATCCGGTAGCAGAAATCTCCCAACCAGCGGATCGGATGGCGGATCACGGGTTGCCGTCGTAACCGATCAAATTTCCTCGCCACCACTGCCGGGAATCCCAGTGCTGCGACCTGCAACATCAATCCTGTCGATACATCATCGAGGGTGTAGCGCACCGCGTCGATCTTGCGAGTGGCCGTGGCATCGAGTGCCAGCGCAATCGACCGGGCAGGAGTGGTGGGGATCCCCAGACCTCGCGCCAGATTGTTTCCAGTTCCTGCCGGAATGATCGCCGCCGGAGCCTCGACCGCTGCTTGTTCGAGCCACCTCAGCGCCAGATTGACGGTGCCATCGCCACCGACGATGAAGATACGATCGACGGGACCAGGGTCCTCGGGTGTAGAGGTCACTTCACACCAGATCATCCGGGGAGCAGGATCGAGAGACGAAACGGTATCCTCGAGTTCCTTTCGAACTTCGGCGGCTCGTCTCGACCCTGGATTGGTCAACACCAGCAGAGAACCGATGCGACCGGATGATCGTTTTGGCATCGTCACTCGATGATCTGGCCCGGTTCGATGTCGATCACCTCGATGGGTAAGTTGCCGATCGCTTCTCGCAATTGCTCGGGAGTCCCATGGAGTCGTGGGAAACTGCCGAAATGCATCGGTATGACCATCTGGACTCCGAGTAGATGCGCCGCCTTGGCCGCTTCTCTGGGGCCCATGGTATAAACATCTCCGATCGGCAAGATCGCCATCGACGGCGAGTACAATTCGGCGATCAACGCCATGTCACCAAATACCGAGGTGTCTCCGGCGTAGAAGAAGCGTCCACGACAAATCCACACGCTTCACCGGCATAACGATACTCGTCATCGATGACCACCCCCGAGGAGTGTCGGGCATCGGTCATGGTGACCTGAAGTCCGCACACCTCGACAGTGCCACCCTTGTTCATCTCGACCAGCTGGTCTTCTTCGAGGCCGAGCTTTCTCAGCCAGTGTGCCAGTTCGACATTACACACGACTCGAGCACCATGCTTCTTGGCCTGTGGAACGACACTGGTGAAGTGATCCCAGTGTCCATGAGTCAGCAAGATCAGGTCGACCTGCTCGAACTCCTTGCAATCGTCAGGGCAACTGGGGTTTTCCAGCCATGGATCGATGAGAATGTTGCGGCCGGAAGGTGTTCCAACCAAAAACGATGCATGGCCGAGCCAGCGAAAGGTCGTTTCCTTGCCGAGATAGGTCACATCCGATCCTTTCTGTTGAAGGCTGTCCGCGACAGGCTAGCGCGCCTGTCGACAGGCTGCGAGAAGTTCACGCCCTCGGTCTTCGATCTGTGGCCAATCCTGATTCTCGATGGCGACCGGATCGAAGAGCGGTGCGACAAATCCGATGGCATGTGCACCGGCGGACAGAAATTCAGCGGCATTATGCAAGTCCACTCCGCTGGTGGGAATGATCTTGAGGAACGGAAGTGGACCCAGAACCGCCTGCACCCAGCTGGGTCCACCGGCCGGGCCCGGGAACAACTTGACCAGCGGCGCGCCCGCCTGGTGAGCGGCCAGCATCTCGGTCGGGGTACTGCACCCCGGAATGATGGCGACCCCCAGTTCGGCGGCGGTCTCGACCACCTGGCGATCGAGTACTGGAGAAACGAGAAAACGAGCACCTGCCGAGACCGCATCCTGTGCCTGGTTCGGAGTCAGGACCGTGCCCGCACCCACCGTCACATCCGGATATTGACAGGCGATGGTCTCGATGTGCTGAAGTGCCCCGGGAATCGTCAGGGTGAACTCGCAGATACGGAATCCAGCGGAGATGGCACATTTCATCGCATCCACAGCAAGGTCCCCGTGGGGAGTTCTCAGGATGGCACTGGCGCGAGATTCACCCAGTTTATCGACAAATCCATCGGGCTGGAGTGGTGCACTGGACAAGCGGCCTCCTGAATCTCGGGTGGCATTTCTACTCTCTGCGGGCATGATGTGGGGCAAATCCTATCAGGACAACCATTGCTCGTCAGGAGGACTACATTGTCTGGAGCTGAAGTCAGCACCCTGGTGCATGTGATCGTCGCTTTTTTCATCGCAGGGACGCTGTTTTTTCAGTGGCGTGCGATTCATCCGGCGGTCTCGGCAGCGGCCGATTCCGATCAGATCCGTGAGGCGATTCGCAGTCGTTGGGCTCCGATGATGCACATCGGAATGGTGCTGTTGATCGGTACCGGCTTCTACCAGCTCTGGAAGTCCATCGAAGAAGGTGTTGATCCTTCCTATCACATGCTGTTTGGAATCAAGCTCATCCTGGCGCTGGCGATCCTGTTCATCGGCAATGCGATGGTCGGGAAATCCGCGGCTCTGGCGTGGATTCGTGAGAAGGCTCCGATGTGGTTGGCTCTGGCCTGTGCCATGGTGATCGCTGTCATCGTGATCTCTCGCCACCTCGCCCAGATGCCCGCCGGAGTGTAGGATGTGCGAATCGAGGAGCAAGGTATGAGCGCTCGAGGGGTACTGACATGACTCGAATCTTCTGGCTGGCATCGTTCCTGGTTTCGGTGCTGCTGTCTGGCACGGTGCTGCTGTCTGGCACGGTGCTGCTGACAGACTCCGTGTCGGCATCCACTCCGGTGGCCACGCTGCGAGTGCCGCTGGCGCAGCAGCCTGCGGCGCCGGATGATGCGACCGACGACGAGGCGGACGACGACGAGGCGGACGACGCGACCGACTCCCCCGAAGAGCCGATCCAGGGACCAGAACAGGACGCGCTCGATCAATTGAATCGGTCGGTCGAGCGACTCGGTTCGCTGCCGCGGTCGGCCAAGGCCCGCAGCGAGCGATTGCTCGAACTGGAGGAGCAATTCGAGCAGATCCGGCAGCAATGGCCCGAGACCGCTGCGGCGCTTCAGGCGCTGGCGTACCGCTCCGAGTGCCAGCGGCGGCTCGGACGAACTCGCCCCGCCACCGAAGGGTATCAGCAGTACCTGGCCCTCGGTGACGGTGCAGACACGATGGCGGTGGCACTCCACGGGCTGGGGCATTGCCTCGAGGAATCGTTCGACTGGGCCGGCGCGCAGGCTCACTTTGACCAGGTTGCGGTGAAGTTTCCCGAGCACGAGCTGGTGCCAGAGTGCCTCTATGATGGCGGATTCTGTCTGCGCGAGCAGGGCAAGTATGACCAGGCTCGCTCGGTGTGGAATCGACTGATCTTTCGCTTTCCAAGGAAGGGAGCGGCGCGCAAGGCGCAGAACCGGCTGGCGACCCTTCGTCCACCGCGGGAGCGGATGATCGAGGTGGTGAGAGACTGGGATCGGCAACTGTCTCGCTGGAGCGCACTTCCTTATGCCGAGAAGAGCGCCGGCACCAAGGAACTCAAGAAAGTGCTCGATGAGGCGGGGGATTGTCGTTGCCGCGAATCAGAGCGATTCCTGCGCCAACTGCTCGGTCATCCAGACAAGAACATCCAGGCGATCGCGGCGGTACCGCTGCTGGCGGTGGGAGATCATGAGGCCGCACGTCTGGTGCTGACCCACTTGCCCTCCTTGACCTCGCTCGGGCGCCGCCAGGTGCTCGACGCGTTGCGACCACGACATCTGAAAAGGGTCTCACTGAAACCGCTGGAGCGCTGGGCCAAGGGATCGGAAGTGGCCGTGGCTTCCGCAGCGATCGATCTGCTCGGCAGAATCGGGAGTCGTGAGGCGACCAGGATGATGGTGGGATTCATCCCTGAAGGGACCGATCCCGAGAAGATGCCGCAGAAGCAGCGAAGGAAGTTTGATCAACTTCTCCGCTCGCTTCGTTCGGTGCGTGATCCCAAGGCGTTGAAGTGGTTGAGTGACAAGAACCTGGATGCGGATCGGGCTCCTTTGCTGGCTCGATATACAGCGGCCGATGTGCTCGGTAGAGCCCACTACCAGCCGGCAGAGCCGATTCTTGCAGGACTGCTGATGCATCCATCTGCAGTCTTGAGGAGAGCTGCAGTGAGAGCGCTGGCGCAACTGGGCTCCGCCTCATCGGTGGAGGAGATCATCCTGGCTTCGAGGAAGTTGAGGCGCGACATCGATTTCCAGCGGGAAGCGGTGAGGGCACTGATCCGGCTCGATCCGACCGAGGCGCAGGAGATGCTGCTGGCCCTCGGAAACAGCAAGGATGTCTCGCTTCGCACCCTCGTCATCAGCGCATTTGGCAAGATCTCCAGCGAGGTCAGCCTGGTCCGTCGCATCGAGGCGCTGGTCGATCCCGCCTGGCAGGTTCGATCCGCAGCGTTGCGCTCTCTCGGCAAGGAGCGCGATGCGCGGCTGATCGATGCCCTGCTCGATGCGATGGAACGCGAGAAGGGTGCACTGTTACCGCAAGTAGTGGCGTGTTTGATCGCGGCGACCGGTGCCGACCTCGGTCCAGAGGTGGCCGATTGGCGCAAGTACTGGCAGCGAGAACGAGATCGCTATGACCCGGTCGATATCGCACGTCGTGAGGCGGAGCAAGAAGGCGGTCAAACCTATGTGCGGAAGGCGGATCCTGACGCGGCTCGTACTCCCTCTTACTTCGGAGTCGAGATCGTCAGCCGCCGCATCGCCTTCGTGATCGATTGCTCCGGTAGCATGAGTGCCTCGGTAACGGTTCCGCGGGAGGGTGGGGGATCGGACACGATGGAGAGAATCGCTCTGGCCAAGGATGAGTTGCTCACCGCACTGGAGAAGTTGCGACCCGGTACCTTCTTCAACCTGGTTAAATTCAGCAACAATCCGGTCAATCTCCATCCCAATCCGGTCAGGTTGTCGAAGAAATCGGTGAAGAGTGCCAAGCAATTCGTACTCGGGCTGCAGCCAGGAGGGGGTACCAACATCTATGATTCCCTCGCCGAGGTGCTGAAGGCGGGTGAGGTGGACACCATCTTCTTCCTCTCCGATGGGGCTCCCAGCATGGGTACCTTCATCGACACCGAGCGAATCCTCGAGGAGATCCTACGCCTCAATGAGGAGAGCCAGGTGACGATTCACACCATCTCGGTCGGGTTCACCTCGACCTTCATGGAGCAACTGGCCGAGCAGAACCGCGGCAGTTACATCGTCGCCGGACGCTGAAGGACCGCAAAGATCTGTATTACCCCTCAAGATTTGCCCTCATCGAGCCGATGGTGGTTGCATGGGAATGTTCCGTGCCGCTGAACTGGATGAGGATCTTTGATGACACTCGATTTCGACTGGCTTTGGCTGATTCCAGTCTTCTCGCTGCTGATCTTGCTGTGGCAAAAGCGTCGCCTTCAGCGGGCGGTGCCTGGGGAATCGAAGACGGGGACGGTTCCCCGCTTCGATAGCGCCAAGGTCGTCGATGGATTACTCGCTCGCGGGATCGAGGGGCCCGAAACCAGGCTCCTGGTCAAATTGCTGGAACTCTCGGCGGAGAAAGAGCCCGATCGCTTGCTCAACTCACGCGTTGCCTTCGAGCATGCTCTTCGTCTCGCTCTCGGGCAGAATCCAGCTTTGATGAGGGATCTCGAGATGAGAAGAGCGCTCGATCGGATCCGGGTTCGCCGCGGCTGGGAAGTACCCAGTTCCAGTTCTCAGGGGGTGTCCTTGCCCTTCGATGAAGAAGAGTTGCTGGTTCAGGGGCCTGACGGAATTCTGTTACGAACCATCACCATCCATTGCGATGCTCATAGCATCGCGGTTCGCGTCGTCGAGCATTCCGACCCGACGCAGACAGATCTTTCATGGCAGCCGGGAGATGACCTCGAGGTCGTCTTCTTCCGCCAGGATCTGGGGGGGCTCCACTTCGAGACCCGTTTGCAGGAGAAAAGAGAACTGGGCGAATGGTTCCTCTTCTTCGAGACTCCTGAGCGAATCAGGGTCGAGCAACGGCGTCGTTTCGCGCGCATCCCCATCGAGGCTCCGATCCGATTTCTCCATCTTCCGCTGGGGAAGGATGGATACCACGATCCAGATCGTGAGTTGCTTCATCAGGCTCAACTGGTCGATCTGGGGACCGGTGGTCTGGCGATCGATACCGATGCCGAGCTGGAGAAGGGTGATCTGCTGGTGATTCGCGGGGTTCCCTCCCTCGAAGCGAAGGACATCACCGGACGGGTGGTGGAAGAAGTTCCCATCGGAGATGATCCGGAAGGTGGGGTCGGAGTCAAATTTGTTGGACTCTGCGCTACCGATCGGGATCGAATCGCATCGCTGGTCTTCGCCACCCGGATCGAGTCCTCGGATGTGGGATTTTACTTCGATCGAGAAGGAGATGTTTCCCAGGCCGCGCTCGGTTCCGAGGGCCAGGTCTAACTCAGCGGTCTCACTGAGCTTTCGGTCTAGTTTTCGGTCGAGAGTCAGGGCCGAGGTAACCTCTGGCGATGGACCGTCTCCGATCGATCGACCCGTCCCGGGTGGGGCAGTGTTTCGTCGGCATGACCGAGCACCACCAGCACGGCAATCCCGATCTCATCCCGGTCGCTGGCGCCGATCACTTCCTTGACGGCGTCTTCTCGCCAGCCGTTCATGAAGGTGGTCTGGAGACCCAGAGAGGTCGCTGCCAGCACGCAATGAGTGGCGGCGATCATCGCATCCTTGATGGCGTACTCGCGCAGGCGTCCCATCGCCGACAGTGCATTCTGTCCGCCGGGAATCGCCTGACGTGCGATATCGCAGTACTGCGGAGGCCACGCTCCACGCTCTTGCGCCTGCTCGATGATCGGCTCCATGTCCTTTTCCCATGCGCCCTGGTCGATGGCGAAGACGATGGTGACGGGTGCTTCCAGTACCTGCCGCTGGCCGAAGCATGCCTGATGCAAGCGGGCTCGCGAATCCGCTTCATCGATCACCACGATGCGCCACGGCTGAAGATTCCACGACGATGGAGCTTCGGTGCTGAGGTGGAGGATCTGGTCGAGAATCTCGGGGTCGATCGGATCCGAGCGGAAATCCTTGGTCGAGCGTCTCGCCGAGATGGCCGCGGCCACATCGAGCGGCAGATGACTGTGGGTGTCTGGCACCGGGTTCCTACTTCCTCTCGAGCAACGTGACCACGGAAGTTCGGTCGTCTCCACCCATGTTGGCACAGAGTCCTCGCTCGGGAGCCGTGGCGACCTGGTAGTCGCCGCAAAGGCCGTTCATCTGGCGGTAGATCTCGAAGATCTGCTTCACTCCGGTAGCACCCACGGGGTGGCCAAACGCCATCAGCCCGCCTCCGCTGTTGATGGGAAGGGATCCCTCGAGAGAAGTGACTCCGTCGGCGGCGATCTTCATCCCTTCTCCCTCCTGACAAAATCCCAGCGCTTCACAGATCAACGCTTCGGTGATACTGAAGCAGTCGTGGACCTCGGCGATCTGGATGTCCGTGGCATCCCAACCGGTCGCGGAATAACAGCGACTGGCAGCGGCTGCCGTCACATCCATCTGGGTGTAGTCGGCGACGGCACCGAGTGGACCACAGGCGACCGAACAGGCGCTGATCTGTACTGCGCGGTCGGCACCCTGGCCGAGCTTTTCGAGACCGTCATCGGAGCACAGGATCACTGCGCAAGCTCCGTCAGAGACTTGCGAACAGTCGCTGAGCCGCAGCCACGGATTCAACTCCTGGTTGGCGAGGAAGCACGGATTACTATCGGAGGAGCCCGCGGCCTGGGATTCGGTCATGGTGACCGCCCTCATGTGGGCATTGGGATTGCGGTTGGCATTGGCGTAGGCCTTGACGACGATCGGTGCCAGTTGATCGGGAGTGACCCCATGGCGCTGGCAGTAGGCCATGGTTCTTCGGGCAAACATCGCCGGAAAGGTGAACTCGTCGATGCCTCGTTCCTTCTCATAGTGCGAGGCACGGGCGAGGAAATCCGCACCGACCTTGGCATTGTGGGTGGTCTGTACCTCGGCTCCCACCACCAGCACCAGATCCGCTCCAGCCTGGATCGCGTCGACGCCAGCGGCGATGCCCAGCCCTCCCGACGCACACGCTCCTTCGACCCGGGTAAAGGGTGTGTGGAGAAAGCCGTCAGAAGCGGCGGCAGTCATCGCACCGAGATGGCCCTGATTCGAGAACAACTCACCGACGAAGTTGCCGACGTATCCACGGTCGATGAGTGCCGGTTCGATGTCGACATCGGCACACGCTCCAAGGGCGACGCGGTGGAGTAGCTGTTCCAGCGTCGGATTTTCCTTGCGACCAAAATCGGGGTGCTTCTTCCAGATGAAATCCGGATGAAACTTGCCGATGAAAGGGGTGATGGATCCCCCTGCGATGGTGACCCTGCGTGCTGGTTTCAAGTGGCCTCCTGTCAGAGACGGGCTCGTCGTTCGAGTTCGACGACGGGTTGCGGATCTGCGACTGGAATCATCCAGGCGGGAATCCACAGCGATTCTTCCTCGACCCAGCCTTGCTCCAGTAATCTCCTGCGAATGTCTGGCAGGTGTGCGGCTCCGTAAAAGATGGCGATTCTTCGCCACCCTTCCGGCAGCGAATCGCGAAACACCTGCCACAGGTGATCATTACGGATGCCGAGGATCAGGTCTTGCGGTTTTTCGATATCTTTGACCCCGAGCAGCGCCATCTGACCCACCGAATGGGCGAGTGTCTTGGCCATCACCCAGCGCACCCGATTGACCGTCTGATCATCCTGAGAAGAGAGGGCCGCCTGCAAGCCCAAGCCATCGAGCATCGCAGGAGCGAGTCCGGTGAACAGCGCCTCGGGATTGATGTGGAACAGGCCATTGATCTTCAATGCCGTGTCGAACGCACGTGAGGTCAGATCTGCGTGGCGCAGATTGCCACGGGTGTAATCGATCTGGCTCATCTGGTGCTCCAGCTGGAGGAGGTCCTGCATACCCTGTTGCAAGGTGGAGATGAAGCCGAGACTGCTATTTTTGCGAGAACTGGAAGGAGGCGATTCATCGTCACCTTCTGCAGAGATGAATTCTGGCGAGCCGGGTGCCGGGCCACCGACCATCTCGTAGAGCACCAGGTCGTGCTGGTCCAGCTCGCGCTGAATCCGCTGGAAGTAGTTCGCTTCTCCGATGTGCACCGCACCGACCAGACTCACCAGCTGTCCCGTTTGAGGATTTCGATATCGGGTCACCGAGGTCTGCAATTGGGCGCTGCTACTACCGGAACGAAAGAACCGGAGGAAGTCCTCGACCGGATCCGCTGCGAAGAGAGGTGTTGGACCCAGAGAAGTGAATCCGAGCAACAGCCACGACAGCCAGGAAACCCGAACATCACCCAAACTTTTTTTCACGTAGGATCGAGTTGGCAAGACTTAACTCCTTCAGTAGCGAATGTTTATGCTGAAAACGGGGGCACACCGGAATCCCTTGATGTTAGGGTTTTGTTCGGCGAAGATCTCCCTAACAATGCTGGGTTGCCGACCGCAGTGGAAGGACCAGAACCCCAGCAGCAGAACCCCAGCAGCAGAACCCCAGCAGCAGAAACAGGCTTCCGCACGTCGCAGACTCGAACCGTCAGAAATCGTGCTTCGAGTGGTGCTTCAGCGAGTAGTACGACAGTCGGAAGATCGGAACGACCCCATGATACTTCGACAGTGTGAAACCGCCAGCAGGCAACTCGGGTAGATCAGCACGAGAACTGGAGACCCCGACAAAGCTGGAGACTTGCGATCCTCGAAATTTGGAGCCAACAATGCAGATGAACAAGACTCAGCCACGGTCGTCACAGCAGCAGCAGCCGTTACAGCAGCAGCCGTCACAAGTGGCCATCTCGACCGCCACCGCAAGATCGAACACGATGCAGACCCTGATGTCCGGAACGCCGGGTGGGGCCCCTCGAATCGATTGCCAGCTGGAGATCTTCCCTCTCCAGCCCGGATCCAATCCGGCGCAATCGGAGGGAGGCCCCCGGCGTCCGGGCTCTTCTGATCGGCATTCAAGCGCGCGGTCAGGCTCGCGCTTGTCGCGTGGAGACGGTTCATCGGTCGATACACGGGTCGATTCACGGGTCGACACACGGGTATCGAACACTCCGGAACTTCCCACCTTTCCGTCTCTCTGGTCCGTCGCACACCAGGCCTGGGCCGCAGTTGACCGGAGGCGTGCTCGTCGCCGGGGGATTGCCGCTACCGACAGTTCACAGCAGTGTGCCAGGCAACAGGGTAGTGCCAGCGTGCTCCAGCCCGACGCCCTGAACCCCCGGGAAGGACGGCACATCTGGTCGCCGATCGTCTCTCTCATCGGGGAGCGTCAAGTCAAAGATGATGAGACGCAGATCGATGGCGATCGACTGACCCGATTCGAACTGGTTCTGGCGGCGATGGGAGTTCCGGCGGCAGCACTTCTGTTCTTCTGTGTGCTCTAGCGGGCTGATCTGGAGCAGCAGCGGTCTTTTGCAAGAGATGTCATTGGCGAGAAGAGTCATTGGCGAGAAGAGTCATTGGCGAGAAGAGTCAGAGGTGGAATCAGTCCGACGGAGACCGGAAGGGAAGCGTAAGCCGTGTACTACACCAACAAGCAACTGGAAATCATGGAGTTCTTGCAACAGTTTCGGCGCCATCGGCAACTCTCTCCGACGCTGGAGGAGATGGCCGAGAACTTTCATGTTTCGCGGGTGACGATTCATGAACACATCAAGGAGTTGGCGCGTAAGGGAGCACTCCAAAGTGTTCCGTACAAGGCCCGATCGATCGAGATTCTNNGTGGCGGACGATGGTGAACTGGTGGTGGCGATCCTCGAGCAGGAGGGGATCGAGGGGGCGACCCTGAAGAAGTTCTTCCATCACTCAGGAGAGGGAGGAAAGAAGCAATTTCGCCTCCAGCCCGCCAATCAGGAATTGGAGCCGATCATCGTCGACCAACTGGAGATCCGCGGCGTCGTGGTGGGGGTGGTGCGTCGCTACCCTCGCTGGGCTGAATAGCCTCCCGCGTCCTACCTTCTGTCTGCTGCGTCCTGCCTGCTGCGTCCTGCCTTCTGCGTCATCTGTGTCCTCTGCGGGCACACGCTGGGACCGTGGATCCTCCGATACTATCCTCCGGCTAACAGCTGGATTCTGCCAACAGCAGGATTCAGTCAACCACTGGAATCGACGGCGCTCCTGAGTCTCACTACCGTGCCAGTCACGGATTGCTGCGGTTTCCGGGCCTCAGTCTGCGGGTTTGGATGACCCCTCGGGCTGCTTGATGTATCCTCAATCGAGGCTCACGATCGGCGAAGGAGAGCCAGGGATTCGCGGACGCGACCCGGATTGCGCTCCATCGCCAGCGAACGGTGCTTTGCGATGGGAAGTCTGAGACCTGCCATCGGAGACCTGTTATTGAGAGACCTGCCATCGGTGATCGATGAATCGACCATTCGAAGCGGCGTCCTCGTCCTACTGAAGTGGAATGGATCCCAGTTGCAGCAATCGCATCCCGAGGATTCAAACGAAACTCCCTCACCGGAACCGGCAAATGATTTTCTGGCCGGGTTGGATCCGATTCCTCAACCCAGTGGTGCAGCGAACGCAAAAACAGGATCTTCACAATTTTCAAAATCTCCGAAGAGCCGACGCGCCGATACACCGGAACTTCCCGCTGAAGCCACCCTCGACCGAGCGGCTCTCGAGGCCCTTTCGATGGAGCAGAAGCGCACGAATTCGGAGTCCGAGGACAGCTCTGGGGTGATTCCTCAGCCGCGAATTCTCGAGCGTGGAGATCATGGGATTTCCCGCAACAAAATCGATCGAGATGCACTTCGTGCACTTTATCGCTTGGTCGAAGAGGGGCATGTCGCCTATCTGGTCGGTGGGGCTGTCAGAGATCTGATGATCGGCAAGACCCCCAAGGATTTCGACATTGCCACCGATGCCACTCCTCGCAAGGTCAAACGGATCTTCCGTAATTGCCGACTGATCGGTCGCAGATTCCGCCTCGCTCATCTCCATTACCAGGGAGGCAAAATTCTCGAAGTCGCTACATTCCGTTCCTCCGGGGAAGCGGATGAGGTGGTTCGCGAAGGTGAAATGATTCACCGTGATAATGTCTTCGGAACGCCCGGTGAGGATTCGCATCGCCGGGATCTGACCATCAACGGCCTGTTCTATGATGTCTCGAACTTCACCGTCATCGATTATGTCGGCGGGGTGAAGGATTTGCGCGATGGAGTGGTGCGGATGATCGGAGATCCGGACCGATCCTTTCACGAGGATCCGGTGCGGATGCTGAGGGCGATTCGCCACTCTGGAAGGACTGGATTCCAACTCTCCGGGGAAACGGTGGCGGCGATGGAGCGCTGTCGGGGGCAGATCCTGAAGGCGAATCCAGCGCGATTGCTGGAAGAGTTCTACAAGGATCTGGGGTCGGGCCACGCTCGTAACTACTTCCAGACGCTGCAACAACTGGGATACCTCGATCTGCTGATGCCGGTCATCGCGGATTGGATGGAAGATTCGCAAGGCCTGGATCCGTGGCTCGCTGCGCTGGATCGGCTCGATGGTCTGGTGGCTGCTGGGCAACGAGTGCACCAGGCGATGGGAATCACCGCTCTGATCGCTCCGGAGTTGCTCTCCCACCTCGATACCTTGATCCACCGCAAGTCCTCGTCGACTCATCTCCCCAAGTCGGTGCGAGAGGGAATCTCCAGCGTGCTGCGCCAGTTGAAGGTGTATCGGCGCGACGAGGAGCGGCTCAGGAAAGGCCTGGGAAGTCTCGCTTTGGCGCATCGCTGCACCGAGCAGCGGCGCTGGTCGGGAGAAGCCGAAAATAGCCCCTGGGCTCGAGATGCCATCGAAATACTCTTCATCTTGTTGGGACCGGGGGATGGACGGGCAGAATTGCTGGAGCAGGCCCGCAGTTTTCCCGAGGCGGAGTTGCCTCCTCCACGGGTTCGGCGCCGCCGACCGGGTCGATCACAGGGGGCAAGGCAGGACGGTCCAGGGTCGTCATCGACCCCATCCACCACCGATGGTCCTTCTTCCGACCGACCCAAAAGGCGCCGTCGGCGCCCCCGAAGGAGATCCTCTGGCCCGTCCGAGGGGTGAACTCCTTGGAAACGGCACATCTGCTCGGTTCGGGCTCGGGTTCTGCGGGTTGGAGTTTCCCTTGGATGAAGCCGTACGGCACCCCTTGCATCGGTGAGGGAAGTGCGGGTACCTTTCCAACTTCCACGGTGTGATCTGACTGCGAGGTTGATCGGTAGCATCCGGTCACAGTCGGTAACACCCTCCACATGAGCCCGTGGAGAAGAGTGGGGATTGTGGGGTTTTTCGGGCCCCCAGGAGCGTTGTGAAGGAATCAATCGATTTCCTTCACGATCGTCGAGGAACTGCCCGATGGTGAAAGAAGGAGATGAAGCATGCAGAGACGGCGACAGACTCACCCGGTCTATCTTGCGATGGCAGTCGTACTTTTGGTTCTAGTGGTCACCAGCGGCTGTGCTGTTCCAGGTTACAACGAACGCGATGCGATGCTGTTCGAGGACAAAATCCATACCGAATTCAAATTCGGTGGATTCACCCCGAATAGCGAGCATTTCAGCGGTGG
>LWDU01040490.1_pt1 | contig 23763 bp, 10 predicted proteins | sample 727161 | NCBI WGS metagenome assembly LWDU01 (sample SAMN04566230, study PRJNA314399) | hydrothermal vent metagenome | isolation source: deep sea hydrothermal plume seawater | place: Mexico: Gulf of California, Guaymas Basin | collected 2004-07-11
ACTCGACCGGGTCGCGCCAACCTGGTTCTGGCGTTACTTACCGTTTCGAGTTTTCCAAATGTTGTTCGCTGCGACGTTGCGACTCTCACGCGGACGTCAGAAGAGGTTTGGGTTGCCGACGCCAGGGCACAAGATACTTCAGGAACACCCCACGATCTCGTCCGATCTACTGAATCTGATTGGTCATGGAAGAATAGAGATTAAGCCGAATGTGAGAGAGTTGGACGGAACGGATGTGCATTTTGTTGATGGGACCAGTGACCAGATCGACGTGATCGTTTACGCGACGGGTTACGACATTGTATTCCCGGTTCTAGACCAAGATGTGTTCTGCCCCAAAGGCAACGACACACAATTGTTTAAGCATGTCGTTCATCCGGATCAACCGAATCTATTCTTCATCGGATTGATACAGCCGTGGGGTGCGATCATGCCTTTAGCCGAACAGCAGGCCGAGTGGGTCGCCGACTTGGTCGAGCAAAGGGCCGGTTTGCCTTCTCGCGATTCGATGTTTGTCGACATTGAAAAACAACGCAAGAAAATGCAACGCCGCTATGTCACCGCGGCCAGGCATACGATTCAGGTCGACTTCTATCCCTATCTAGACGAACTGACGCGAGTGCGGAAGCGAGGGAAGAAGTGGGTTAGCCGTTACCCATCAACGCCGGTGCGAACGGTCAGACGACGGGCTGCTTGATGCGGCGGCTCGATGTAGTCTTCAAACCTAGTTGCACCGGCACGAGGCCGGTGAGGTAAAGATTGGCGGCTGAAACAAGAGCATCATTTGGTTGGAATTTCATTCAACGTGTAGAACGCCTTTACATGGACGAGTTTTTCCAACTTCGTAGCTGAGCGGATCGGTTGCAGATCGAATTCGTGCACGTGTCCCTGAACCAAACCGTCGACCTGCAACTGAACCTGTAGACCATTTTCGGAAACGGTCGCTTGCCGTACTTGAGGCTTCGTGTGGTCGACTTCCGGACTGCCATAACCGGCTTGATAGATGTGTGTGTACGAACTCAATGAGTACGACTCGCCTTGGGATGCGATGTCTCGGTCGACTGGCTTCGTGAATGTGACCAGGAATCCATCCGACTGTGCGTTGATTTCTTTGATCTCGAACGGAGTTTTTCCGGTCCAATCGAGACGCTGTACGGCGTAAGCGCGAGGTCCGCGTACCGGCCAGCCGCGATTGGTGCCGCCGACGATCAAGTCCCCTTCAGGTGTGAACTGACAGGCGAGAAGGCCCGTGGCCAGACCCTCGCGAAAAGGATAGCAGGCTCCCTGCCACACGCCATTCACTTTTTCAGTCGTCGCCCGCATCACCACGCTAAGGCTAAAGTCTCCGATGAAGATCTGGTTTTGAAATGGCCCGAATTTTCCCTGGCTACGATCGACGGTGAAGCCGGATATGGACCGTCCCATCTTTATGTATGGAAAAACGACCGCGTAAGGAACCAATTGTTTTACTCTCTTGCGCTCGACCATCAGCCGCGATCGGGTGTTGGGTGCGATTGGTTCAGGACCTAATTCTGGAGCCAGTTCGTACCATTTGAGACTGGCTGGATGCCCCATGAACCCACCCGACTCGAGGACTTTCAAAGAGCAGGATCCATTCCAGGGCCCTTGGCTCTCGGCGTAGAACATCACGCCATGCTCGTTGGGGCCGATTCCACACGGGCTGCGAATTCCGGCGCAGACGGGGATCGTCTTGCCTTCTGGAGTAACCTTCACACACCAGCCCCGAAAGGGCTCGTCCGATTGATATGACTTCGAGAGACAGAGTGCGACCCAAACGTTACCCTCGGCGTCCAACTTTGAGCCGAAGGAGAATTCGTGATAGTTACGAAAACCCCAGGCGTCACTCAACGTTGTAAACCGATCACCGCGGCCGTCGCCATTTGTGTCACTGATCCGAGTCACCTCGGTTTGTTGTGTTACAAAGAATGCACCATCTTTGTACGACAGTCCCAGAACTTCATCGAGACCACTCGCGAAACGTTGGAAACGAGGACGCGGATTCTCGTCAAAGGCGCCGCTGACCAGCAAGATTTCACCACGGCGAGTGCCGATCGCCAGTTGGTGATTTGGCAGCACTTCAAAACTACCGGCTTCCAAGGCCAATTCTTCCGGGAATGGTAATTCGACGATACGGTAGTACTTTGCCTCTTCCTCTGCTGTGTTCCAGTATTCGCCCAGCGGTTCCGCAGCGCTCCGTCCCGCCATTGCCAGCAGCGCGATGATTGAAAAATGCCCTATGCTGCGAGCTGGCCAGAATTGCGCCATGTTGCAAAAAAGAAATTTCCCGTACCGCATCACATTCTCCTACCAAGCGTATTCAACGACGAGTGTAGATTTTCCCGCAGGGATGTCTAACGGTACGATGAGCCGTTTCCCGTCGGGAGCGTCTTCAATCTGAGCCTTACTATTGTCATCCAATCGTATGTTCAGTTTGTTGTCGATTAGAAATGAATTCTCTCCAGCCACGGCAATCGTCTTGCCGGTTGCGACTCGAAAAATCACACCGTTTCGCCCAGCCTTTGACTGGAAGGTCAAAACCCGTCGTATTTGCGTACTGTTGGTCGCGTTGTTTACAACGTCTATCGAATAGTCTTCGACATCAACATTATCAAACCGATACATGAACGTCGGTCGTCGTTTGTTGTCAAGGAAGTATCCAGCGAAGGAGTGATGCGGCGGACGCCCCTTGTCGACTTGCCAGGGCTTGGACGCATCATCAAGTTCCGGTCCGGCCGCGAAGTGAAACTGGTCGGTGCCGAGCGGGCGGACCCTACCATGACCTTGACTGCGCCACACGCCACCAGGGTCGGCGAATTTGCCTTTCCAGATCATCGCCAGCCGCATTTGCTCGGCGTCAAAGGCCAAGTTCACTTGACCGGGGAAACCAACGCCTATTCCCCGTTTGCCAATACCTTGGTAAGCGCGACGCAGCATCACGGCCTCGTGCGACGCCGTCAACTCGATCGGCTCGATGATCAAACCGCGGGGCGTCCGCGCCTGACGGCCGTCTAGCAAGTACTGCCATAACGCCTCGACTTGTCGCTTTGGATCGCCGTCCAATATCTCGTTTTGCATCGGCCGACCCCCAGGCCAATACGATGGCATGACCGTGCCGGGGCTGAAGCTCTGCGGGCTGGACATGTAGTGATAAAACCAGTCCTTCCGCAATCGGTCAGCCATTTCGGTCAATTCGACTGCTGGCATTGTGCGAGTGAACTTGAGCTGAAACGTGTGGCAAGCGATACAGTTGAGGCCCTTGTTGCCCACCAATTCTGAGCCGATATTCCTCATCTCTTTCTGATCCGAGAACGTGCCAAACGTGATGTCCGGCAAGGCGTCGGCGCGCTGAAACCGTTCGATCAAATCAACCACATTGTCCGTGCCAAACTGAGGCATGCGTGTCTTCATGTACGGGCGGATCGCTCGGCCGCTGACTAGCACCTCTCTCATCCACTTCGGGTTGAGTTTGGCACCGACGCCGGTTAGCGGCGGGGGAATGCGGCCTTGCGGTCCCAAGTTAGGATTCGTAGTGTGAAAGTACTCGTCCCTTTCGGCCGCTATGCCGCCCAGTCCGTCGCGCTGATGGCAGGCCAAGCAATTCAACGCTGTCAACGTTACATCGATCCGTTGGACATTGGTTAGATTCTGCGGCTCACTTTGAATTGCCGCCACAATGGCCTTGCGTTGGGGCACGTCTAATTGATATCGAGGCCAGTTGCCCGAACCGTTCGAAAGACAACCCTCGTCGTTGCGCAACCGCGACAACGGCGTGAATCTCCGGCGGGTTTCCACGTCGCTGTGGCATTGAAAACACTGGAATCGTTGAAATAACTGTTTGCCTTCTTCAACAAGTGCACGGTCAATAGTGAAGCCGCCAGATCGTTGGTCTGCTGTGTCAGTCGCCTGTAACAGGTAGCTTGCCACATCAACAGCTTCCCGATGCGTCAGTTGCATGTTGGGCATTCGTCCCGACGGCCTAACTTCGTGAGGGTTTCTCAGTAGCGCAACCAGGCCGTCTACGTTGTATTTGTGATCCAGTTTCCCCAACGGCACGGATGTCGAAGAGAACAACTCCATAGCATTTTCGGTACGAGGTGAATGGCAGGCGACACACCCGACGGAATGGAATAATGCTTGTCCGCGGGCCACAGACTCCAATTCGACTGGCTGAAACTGAAACGTGTTTTCGCCGAGCGACACGACATAGTGTGTCATGGCTCGTGAGGCATCTCGTCGCGCCGCGTCCTCGAGTCCACTCATCATGTCTGGCATCGTCGTGCCGGGTTTAACGTGTAGGGGGTCGGCGATGAACCGCTCGATAAAACGAGGGTTGATCTTGCCACTTGCCCAGGCTAGATTCGTCGCCTGCTTATGAGGAAACACGTCACTTGGTACTTCACTGCGGTGGCAAGTTGTGCAATGAAGCTTGTCGAGCAACACCAAACCTCGCAGGTCGTCACTCAAGACGCGACCGGCGGATCTTGGAATCGTCGGGCCAGCATCTTTCGCCGTCTCGGTCAGGTCGATCATGTACTTGACCAAGTCAAGAAACTGTTGCCGATTGGACAGTTGGTCGACGAGATTGTCAGGCATGGATGACGTCTTACTTGGTAGAATCTCCTCAACGTCAGCTCGTGCCAGCGTGAGCAGACGACCCTTGCCAGCATCCGCCGGCTTTCCGAGCACACGTAACACGAGACCCTGCGGGTCTTGCTTGATAATTCGCCCCGCGAAGATTCTGGCGTCTGCTGTCACCACCGTGACCGACTCGAATCCCTTCACAATCGTCTTTGACGGTTCAAGCAGCGACTCCACTAAATACTCGTCCGTGGCCATTTCGCCCAATTTTTTCAGGTCGGGTCCCAGAAGATTCTGGTCACTGGAACCGTGGCAATTCACACAGCCTAGTTTTTCCTCGGGAAACAGGATTGCGCCGCGAATGGCATCACCGTTTACTCGGGCAGCCTTGGCAAGGACTTTTGCGCCCTCTTGCTTCAACTTGTCTGTGAGCGACTGCGCCTGAAGAGGTCTGCCCGAAACCACAACGGCAACTAGCAGCAGGGTGAAAAACAGCAGGCGCATTGCTGCGTTACAAGTTCGTGTTAGGTAGGCCATCTAGTTATGTCCGAATGCGACTCAATTGTTCGTGATAGATTGGTAGCGATGAGATCAAAAGCGGTTCTGGCTCTATCGTGTCGGTTTAACGTCGATACAGTATTTCCCCACCGATCACCGTCATGTCGACTTGGGCGGAAAGGACCTTGTCTGCGTCGATTGTCATGATGTTCCTTGACAATACAACCAGGTCTGCCAATTTGCCAGCAACGAGCGAACCTTTCTCGTCTTCTTGAAATGCGGCGAAGGCGGCATCTAACGTGTACGAACACAACGCCTGGCGACGGTCCATCGCCTGTTCCACATGAAACACGTGACCGTTTTTCATTCGCCGGGTAATGGCAGAGTAAAAGCAAGCGATCGGATCGACTGGTTCGACCGGAGTGTCAGTCCCATTGGCGATCACCGCGCCCGATTTCAACAGACTCTGCCAAACATACGCACCAGATTGCGATCGACGATCTCCTAAACGCGTCGGGACAAACGGCCCATCACTTGTTGCGTGATTGGCTTGCATCGAGGCGATAACTCCCAACTTGCCAAACCGAGGAATGTCCGATGTCGCGATATGTTGGGCGTGTTCGATACGCCAGCGCAGTGGTCGTCCATTTGCCCTTCGAACGTATTCCTCATACAGATCCAGCATCTCCCGATTTGCCCGGTCGCCAATCGCGTGTGTGCAGAGCTGTAGTTCATGCTCAAAGGCGATCTCCGCGGTTTTGCGAATGGTCTTTATGGGCGTGACGACAAGACCTTGGCTGCTGGGTAGGTCCTCATACGGTTCCAATAACCAAGCGCCATGGGCGCCAAGTGCTCCATCGAACATCTGTTTTATACCGCCGATGGTCAAGTGATGATTGGCAAACTCGCGGTACTTGAGCAGCGAGGGAATTTCACTGCGGAGCACCGAGTTGCTAGTTCGCAACATCAACCACAGCCGAATCTTCAACCGTCCCCGTTCGATTAAATCGGCGAATTGTCGAGCAGTAGCCGGTGACACTCCAGCATCTTGAAAACTGGTAATGCCGAAGCGCAGACATTCTTGTTCGGCCAGATGGATGCTGTCTTTGAACTCGCGGTCAAGTTCGCCAGGAGAAAGATCCTGGCGATACCTTGAGTAGGCGCGCTGAATTAAACTCTGAGCCGTCTCGCGGAAAACTCCGACCGGTGAATTCATCGAGTTGCGGAGGATCTCTCCGCCCCGAGGGTTTTTTGTGTCGGAGTCAATTCCCGCCAAATCCATGGCAAATTTATTCGCCAAACAAAGATGCCCGCTGCGGTGAATCAACAGCACTGGGTTGTTGGGCGTCACGGCACTCAAGTCGTCGTGCAGTGGATATCCTTCGATGTTTGGCTGTGGTTTTTCCTTCCAAAGAGATTGATGCCAACCTCGTCCGATGATCCAAACACCACGGTCAATGTGCTCGACTTCACTGGCAACTTTGGACACGACGTCTTGCCATGACTCGGAGTCCATTAGATCGAGTTCCGAAAGAAACTTGCCCAGCCCGAGGAAATGGCCATGTGATTCGATAAGTCCCGGTACCACAAGTCGACCCTCAAGGTTGATTACTATCGTGGTCTTATCGATGTGCCGTTCAATTTTCTCAAACGTTCCTACGGCAAGAATGCGGTCATGTCGAATTGCGATGGCAGTGGCTGTCGGTCGCTCTGCGTCCATCGTTTCGATCATGGCCGAGCGGAATACAAGCGTTGCTGTCGAACTCGGTTCGAGCGCCACAGCCACATCGAGCGACAAAATGAGCAGCAGCAAGCCCAGAATTGAGCGAAATCGGTGCAGTCGTTCGACTCGCATGGGCGTTGACTCCTCCGTGGTGTTTCCAGCAGGTCTGCTGTATTGCCGTGTCGGCGTACAATATACGGGTTGATTCGCGGGTTCGTAACCCGAAGCGTTAGCGAGGGATGAATCGAACAATCAGCTTGGTGCTCGCTCACGTTCCGGTTGTTGCGACCGGCTTAGCACGAGACCGTTACTTCTTGCGAGTCACGATGACTTGGTACACACCTCGGCTCTTTTCCGACTTGAGTACCGCGTGCAGTCGAGTCTCTCCCCCGTCGTCTCGAATGTTGCGAAAGCGGCACGAGCTACTACCGGCGGTGACGTTCACCTTGTTGACTTGCGTACCGAAGGTCAACTGAGCCATTTCGTCAGTGTTGTTTGGATCGAACAGACACTGGATGTCATACATTCCGGGTTCGGCATGAAGTTCCCAGAAACCTGTCGAGTTTTTATCCCAGGTACCGCCGCGCCAGTCTTGCCTTGTCAGCACCGTCGGGTTTTCGTGTTTCGTGCCAACGTGAATCCGTGGCGGAGCGTAGTTGTTGTGGCGAGTTGACGAAACATCGTCGAACCAAGCATCATACGTTCGTTTGAGTCGCGCGACGACTTTTGGTTCGTCTTGAACCAAGTTTTGGGATTCCAGCGGGTCATTGTTAAGATTGTAGAGTTCGAAAAGTGCGTCACCAGTGAATCGTTCTTTACCAAAGCCACTAGCATGCAGCAGCTTCCATTGCCCGCTGCGGATCATGAAATTTCCATATCGGACCGGCTGATTACCGCGGTGCGATTGAATCACAACGGAACGATCGGACCAATCGACTGGTTCGCCAAGCAACACGGGTAGCAAACTTCGTCCGTCCAAGTTTAGACCCGGTGGCACTTTGGCCTGACAGGCATCCAAAATCGTCGGCATGATATCGATATGTGCCGACAGCTCACCGCGGGCGTATCCCGCTTGGAGTCTGGCTGGCCACTGGACCCACAACGGTGAACGTACGCCACCCTCGTAGACGTTGGTTTTCATTCCTCTCATTTTCCCAACGTATCGTCGCGAATTGGGCCCATTATCCACCATGAAGATGACGACCGTGTTCTCGGTCAATTGCAGCGACTCCAATTTTTCGAACAATCGACCCACATTCGTATCGATGTTCGTAATCATGGCAGCGATGCGAGCCAACTTGTCGATCTCCGCCTTCAATCGGTTTGTTTTCAAATCTGACAGGCCGATCTTGAGCAGTTCATCCTGTTTTTCCATATAGTGTTTGCGGAGGTCTTCGGGCACATCGTGAAATGGGCCGTGGGGAGCGTTTGTGGGCAAATAGACAAAGAAATTGCGTTCGGCCCGATGAGTCTGTTCGATGAACTCGAGGGCCGCATCAAAATAGACATCCGTACAGTAACCATCGGTTTGTACTTTCTTGCCGTTGCGAAAAAGGACCGGATTGGTGTATCGCCTTTCGTTCTCGGGTGGGTCGGCGGGTTGAGCCAGGCCGCCGCCGCGAAGTACTAGCGACTGTTCGAAGCCCTGATCGAGAGGGCGCATCGGATAGCAGTCACCCAAATGCCACTTGCCAAAGATGCCGGTAGCATAGCCGGCTTCGGCCAAAATCTCCGCAACAGTAATCTCGGCGGGGTCCATCATTGAACGGCCAAGCCACGTATCAATACATCGCGTGCGGTAGTTGTATCGCCCTGTCATCAGACAAGCACGAGTTGGCGAGCATACTGGGCTCACATAAAACGTCGACATCGACGCACTGCGTGTCGCCATTGCGTCGATATTGGGCGTCTCCATCACCGGATTTCCCAGGCAACCGAAATCACCAATGCCCTGATCGTCCGTCATGATCAGGACAACATTCGGACGGTCGGCCGCAACGCATGGAGCAGCGGTCGTCAGCACCAGAATACAAAGGGCGGCGAGAATTCGTTGAGGTTTTCGATGCATAGCAACTGGGCTCTCGGGTGGTAATCGGTGATAACGGTTGGGGGGTGACCTAGAACAATGCCATCCGACCATTTTATCCAACAGCGGCGCAGGATTGGAAACAATTTCCACCTTGAAGTTGATGTTCGCACGGTCTTGATTGCCGTACAGTAGACCAGTGTGTAAGGATGTCTGGAATGGCCGTAGTATTTTCATCGGAGATCGAACATGAATTGTTTTGAACGCGGCGTTTTGAAATCGCTCCTGATGCCTTTTTTGGTCCTGACGATGACCGGTGTGGCGGCGGGTGAGTCTCCGGCTACATGGGCCGAAAAGAACATCGAGTCTCTCATTCCGCTCTACGAGCACTTGCACCAACATCCGGAGCTATCCTATCAGGAAAAAGAAACGGCGAAGCGGCTTGCTAGCGAACTGGAAAAGGCCGGACTTGACGTCACTACCGATGTCGGTGGACATGGGGTCGTCGGTGTTTTGCGCAATGGCACTGGAAAGGTGTTGTTGATTCGCTGCGACTTGGACGCGTTACCGATCACCGAAGCGACGGGCTTGGACTTTTCCTCTCAAGTTCAGGTCGAGAATCCGACCGGTAGTGGCACTGTTGGCGTGATGCACGCTTGTGGTCACGACGCGCACATGAGCAATCTAGTGGGGGTCGCGAGGTTCATGGCGCAGCACGAAGAGGATTGGCAGGGCACTGTTGTCTTCGTGGGGCAACCGGCTGAGGAACGTGTGGGCGGTGCCCGCGCAATGTTGGACGATGGACTTTACCGTCGTTTTGGCCGACCGGATTTTGCCCTTGCCTTACACGTCAGTCCCCAACTGGCGGCAGGTACGATTGCTTATCGTGGTGGTTTTGCGATGGCCAATGTCGACAGCGCCGACATTACGGTGCGAGGTGTCGGTGGTCATGGTGCATACCCCCATACGACGGTTGATCCCGTGGTCCAAGCAGCGCAGTTGGTGCTTTCGTTGCAGACGATTGTCAGTCGCGAGGTGAATCCAATTGAATCAGCAGTGGTGACTATCGGATCGATTCACGCTGGTTCCAAGCACAACATCATCAGCGATCAGTGCCACTTGCAGTTGACAATTCGCAGCTACTCGCAGGACGTTCGAAAGCAGGTCTTGGCCGCGATCGAACGCAAGGCCAAGGGAGTCGCAATGGCTGCTGGTGCGCCGATGCCAACAGTCAAATTCACCGAGGGTACCGACGCTGTGTTTAATGATGTCGACCTTGTCGAGCGGCTGGTGCCGGTCTTTCGCCGATCTCTCGGCGGTGAAAATGTCGTCGAGGCTCCTCCGACGATGGGCGCTGAAGATTTTGGTATGTACGCCCGTGATGGTGTGCCGATCCTGATGTTCCGGCTAGGCTCCATTTCCCCAGAACGTCTCAGCGGGCTCAGCCGACCGTTATCCCTGCACTCCCCTTTGTATTATCCCGATATTCGTCCGACGTTGGTTACCGGTGTCACCGCGATGAGCTCTGCAGCACTTGATTTACTACGGAAAAACGACTGATTGTCACGCTAACACAACAAAAATGACGATGACCATTCGCGCCGACCCTGGAACGAATGGCCAACGTCAGCGAATTAGCCGGTCGTGGCCGCGACCAACCTCGCCCTGCATAGCCGTTCACACGGCTATCTTCTTCGGATCGGTTGGCGATCGAATTGCCCCGGTACTCTGGGAAGAATCTCACCGCCATTGAAGGTCATCATCGACTTGACGATTGTCCGGTCGACAGCGTTGAGTTTTCTTGGCATAGAATGCACAACGCCGTCGCAGGCCGAAACAATTCAATGGTCATCACTACCGAAACGAATCACATCGCCCTCAAACTGCGTTTCTAGAAACGTCTCTGGATTGAATTTGAGGTCCTCGGGACTTGTCCAGACCACCGCATGACCGGAGTTCACCAGCGAGATCGTATTCGATGTGCCATCGCGGAATTCGCTTATCCGACGGCTGGGAAGGCTGCTGCCTCGCCCTCCACGGCCAAGACTCGCCGGTGGCGTGAATTTTGCGTTTGGTGTTCATCCACATCGACAAGCATGAGTTGCTCAACACCAGGTCGTTACTCTGGCGACTCGACAATGATCTCGATTCCGCAAATGATCGCCGGTAACTCGGACTTGTTTTCAAAGCGGAGGACGATCTTCCCGTCATCGCTCGCGACGGGGAATTCTCGCGAGATCGATCGCAAGGCTCCACCGGCCTGGTCGACGATGTCAAAGTCGGTCAGCACCGATTTGCCCTGTAAGGTCACGTCAAAGAGTCGTTCACCTTTGCCGATGGGTTTTGGTTCCATAAACAGCATGCGCACGATCAGTTGACTTTTCGGCTTCGATTGAATGCGGATTTCCTTAGGGCCGATGATCCCGGACGCGGCGACCCATTTCAATGTGCCCGCATCAAGTTGAGAGGAATGGAGACGGAAGGATTTCGGCGTCTTGGGAACCATGGCGACGTCGATTTCATCCGATTTCCCGCCAACGCTCGGTACATCCACCCAGAGCGTACCCTCGTCCGAACGCCGATCACCGGGTGCTCCTAAGTTGATTCCGAGACGATCATTGGATCGGTTTCCGCCAAATGTCCAAAACTCAACATCGGGCATATGGATCAGTGCCAACGACGTTTGATTCTGATAAGCGCAGCTACATGTTCGCGTATAATCGGGCGCGTTCAATACGCCATTCGCGGGAATCAGATTGTTGGTACAACTCGAACGGAATCCACCGAAGTTTCCCGTTCCTGAGTCACCAAGCAGGTCAAAGAACCCGGCAGCCCCGGAACGAAACGTCAACATATTGGGGCAACCGATTGCCGTGTTGCAACCATAGGCTCGACTGTAACGCCATCCGGTCGATTCTCCCGTTTGTATGTCGATCGCAAATCCGCCGCCACCGTTGGTGAGCAGCTGGTCGTCAAGAACAAGGCACGGGCCACCGTATTTCAGTTTCGATTGATTCCAGAGGACTTTGCCGTCAGAGCCTCGCAATGCCATGATGCCAACCCCCGTTTCGTCCTTGGCTCGATCACGGTAGGCGCTGCCAGCTTGAATGAGCATGTCATGTCGTGCCGAATAGTGCAAAAACGTGCCCGATACGTCTTTCTGTGTCTCCCAAATCGGTTCGCCTGATGCGAGATCGAGCGCGAGCAAAGTCGATTTTCCGGTGACCTTGAAACCGCGTCGCCGAATGACATCCAATTGTGCCGGCGTCATGCTGTCGATGCAAAACAACTTGCCAGCACCGATGACAATGTTGTTGTGACGGAAACTGAACTGACTGTCACGGCGCCACAGCAACTTACCCTGGAATCGGTCAAACACGACCAATCGTCGGCTTCCGGATCCATATCGATGAAGGCCCAGCGTTTCGTCGATTTGCGCTCGTGTTGCTTTCGATGTTGCTATTGGATTTGGCGGTTTGTCTCCGTCCGGTTCAGCTTTTGGAAACTTGATTTCAACCGGGGGAGAGGTGGCAATCAGGTAGTCGCCGTCGACACTAATGAAGCCCCAGTTTGGCGGTTCCTGCCCGGCGAGGGATTTCAATCGAAAAGTGCGAAGCGTTTCGCCTGTTGCAGCATCGAGATCGAGAATGTCAGGACCATAGACCACATAGACATGATCTGCCATTGAGACGTAATTGCTGCCGATTTCACCCGCACCGGGGAAATGGCTGGTCGTGTTGTAGTACTTACCCACGCCCGGAAGAGTCTTCTGCCACAACAGGCGACCCGTATAAACGTCGACCGCCCGCAACATATTAGCGCCCTCGATGATCAACCGTCCCTCGGCAACTTGCGGCGATGGGCCGTGCCCGTGCCTGGGCAACACATCCGCGTTGGATTGGCCTCCAAACCAGAGAACGCCCAAGGGTGCCTTCACGCGACGTTCGTTGGAAAACACCGTTTGCGCCGCGTTGGCATATTGATGCGTCCAGTCGTCCGCGTTCGCCAACCGTCCCGGGCGACGCAGCACAAAATGACCTATGTGTTGTTCCGCAACCGCTTGAGGATCATCAAGTTGGCCGACGAGTTGATTGACGTCGCTTTCGCTGGCGTTGCCCGCGAAGTACGCTGCACCGCCATAAGGCCGCAGCGCCTGGAAAATATTTTTGACCAATTCAGCGTTGAGCTGCAGATGTTGCACGACGATAATGTTCCCCAGATACGGCGGCAATGGGAATTGACTTGGCTTGCCCGTATGGATGGCAATCCGTGAACCGTAGAGGTCGAGCGCCTTCATTTCTGTTCGCATTGTCCCGACCAATTCTGCGTCGGGGTCAATGGCAATAATGTGTAGTTGCGTGTCCTGTAACAAATGCCGGATCAATTGTCCGTCACCAATTCCCAGTACAACCGCATAGCCCCCTTGCGAAATCGGGTCGCGTTTCAACGCGTCGGCTAGCTCATTGGGCTGTTGAGCGACTCGGGCGGCCCACTGCTTCCTATCCAGCCGCGTTGGACTCCAGTCGCGATCGCCGGAGTCGCGCAACTGGTCGAGACAATGAATTCGATGGGTCGAGTCCAAGAGAAATAGACGGTGGTCAGCGGCCAACGCCATCACAATTTCATTTTGATAGGCATGCGTCCAAAAGGGTTCCAGTGTTTGGCCTTCAGCGGCGATGTTGTAGGCGAGCATGCCGTGTTGTTTGGACCAACCGTAAATCTGAGTGCCAGCCTGGCATAACCACTTGTCGACTTTCTTGGCGAGTTTGAATCGACTTTTTTCCGCGTAGGTCAATGTCCAAGTAACCGTTGTCTTGCCTTTGCGGTCAGTTTCAGATACGTCTTCTACCGTACCAGCTGCCGAGGTGGTGTAAACCTCATCGGCAGTAGCGTAGACGAGAATTTGATCGCCAATGAATGTTGGGGCCGTGACCTTTAATAAGGGCTGACCGTTTTCAAGCCGATAGGAGAGTTTCGCGTTGGCGAAGTAGGCTTCACCTGTCGCCGACACTTCATGTCCACCGTTGCGTTTATCAAATTGAAAGTGCCTTAGATGGCCGAGCATCGTATCGTAGACAGCCGGAACTGAACGGCCGCCCGGCACGATCAGTGAATCGTTTACCGCTACGAGGTGCCCTTGCGGAACTACCGTGGCAAAGGATGGAGCGCCGTGCGGTTGTACTGTCAAATTCGTTCCGTCGCCGCCGTTCGTCCAAACAATGTCACCGGTCTGCGGATTGACTGCATGAATGAAGACGCCCATGAATGGCCAAATGCTGGCAGCAAAATAGACCTTCTTCTGGTGTAGTACTGGTCCGCCCCGCGCCGGCCACGTCGATATGAGTCGATGGTTGCCTAAAATGGGGCGATCGATGGGTCCCCCCAGTACTCTCCACTTGAGCGAGCCGTCTGCGGCCGACAGGCAATACAGATATCCATCATCGGATGTAAAATAGACGTTCCCGTAGCCGGTAACCGGCGCGAATCGGACCGGGCCATCGCATGTGAACTCCCATAGTTTCGCACCCGATCGCGTATCGTACGCGGTCAGCGAGTCGTATCTAGAAGACGGCACGAACATTCGACTGTCGGCAACGACCGGTTGGGGAACGGCATCAAACTGCAGTTTCGGTTGCGTCTCCGGCCAGGCCGGACGAGGTGACGGCAATTGACGAGTCCAGCTCGTCACGAGACCCGTGGGTAGGTCGTGAGGCGCGGCAGATCCACGTTGTGCGCCATAATGCCACATTGGCCAATCGTGGGAGCCGTGCGGCGGAGAATCTACATCGCCAGCACGAGCAGGCATTAAAGGAGAAGTGACGAAGGCGAGCAACAGGATGAGCGATTCGAGAATCGACAGGCGTCGTTTCATTAAAAAATCTCTAGCAGTTCGGGGCGGGCAATGATTGGCGGGTTGCACAATTCTAACTCGATCTCACTACCGATGGCGAGGTTGTATTCTGGTAATTCTCCGACAAAAACGGCGCTACGTGGCCGTTAACCCGCTTTTTCACACACTGAATTAATACCCGGAACGCTATTTCACGAAGAGACGTTTTGCCAGAACGCGCACCGCCTCGGATGAATGTTGCAAGTAGTGCTGCTCATCGACCCATTGTTGGGGCAGACTTCCCGTGTCGATTGCCTGCAGCAAGGCAAGGCTCCTCTGCTCCGTACGGTGCAGGCCCTCAATAGCAAGGGTTCGCAGTTTCACGGAAAGATGTGGTAATTTCTCGATCAAAATGCCAGCGACTTCCTTCGATTGCATATCGATCAGCCCGCTAAGGGCTCCCATTTGCAACTCGTCTTCGATGCCATCACGCAAGTAGCGTTGCAAATGTTGGCTTCGTTCCTTCCAGCCATCCAAGGCGATCATCCGTAACGCGTCGTAGCGTGTACCAGCGGATACCTCTTCTTCGTCGGCTATCGACGCCGCAAGTTCCAAAGCCCTCTGCCAACGCGCCGTTCCGTCGGGTACGCCCAGGACGATCTCAGCCAATCGATCGTTCGGCCAGATTCCAAGTGAACTTATTCCATTGATCACTCCGCCGCCGATGACCACCACCTGCCAATCATGCAAAGGTTCATCTTGATTAGGTAGGCTTGCGTCGAGTAGGTCGCGCAGCTCGCCTCCGTCGTTTCGTTTGCCGACGGCAATCGCCGTCCGCCAGATCCAGGGAATTCGTTGCCGACGGTCGTCCGCGTCGTCGATCGTGCGAGCCAAAAGAGTGACAATGGCCGGACCCTTTCCGGGACGACGGTCAATCACCTCCTGGCGGCGTTCTTTGGACTCTGACTCGTCGAGTAGGAAGGCGACGATTTTAGCCGTATTCTGCGGAAGTGAAACAGAGGACTCGTTCGTGTCTTGGAACTGAGTGGTCATTCCGGACGGAACCAGACGGAGTTCACGAAGGTCGAACAGTGCCTTTCGTCGAAGCGGTTCCTTGGATCGAATTGAGACCACGAATTTCCCCACCCGCAACATGGTAGTGCCGATCAGACGTGAACGATATCGGTTCCAACCGCCCGTCGCAGGGATCTCACCTCGAACGACAGTGTCGAGACCGTCAAGACGGCAGTGGTTTCCCGACGAACTATCGTCACAAGCGAAATCCAAATAGATATCGAATCGTCCGTCCCGCTCGACATCGACACGCCAAGTTACGCTATCGTCGTTCCCATGCCAGTAACCGATGTTGCCGAAGGGTTGCTCGAACACGATCTCTTGTCCTCGAATCTCGCCGGACGCAGCGATCAATCGGTATTCGCCCGATTCATTGATTTGGATTGTCTGAGGATGATTACCGGTGAACTGTTTGAAGGGGGCATCGAACCGCGAGACGTACGCCAGCACATCGGCCAAATCTCGAGGCGACAAGTCCCGCTCGAGACCTTCGGGCATGATGGATCGATCGGTGGAACGCAATTCCTCTAGCTCGCTGCGTAAAATGACATGTTCTTTGCCATTCGCCTCTTTCATTCGAATGGATGAAGATGTTTCTTCGGTGAGTAGGCCCGTCAGGATACGGCCGTCGTTGTCGACTGCCATCCACGAGATGTAACGCGCATCGACTTCGCGGTTGGGGTCAAGGACCTCTGCTAGCAACCAACGTGGATCACGGTTGGTCAATGCCGTTAAGTCCGGCCCGAGTTGCGTACCGTGATCATCCAAGCGATGGCACGAGGAGCATGATTTGCGAAACAGCATGCGGCCGTGATCAATATCGGCCTTCGTATTCATTGCCCGCTGATATTTGGCAATGATGGCTTGGCGGTCGGGCGACGTCTCGCTTTCGAAGAGCATGGCGGCAAGTTCTCGGACGGCGTGCTGGCGGTGTGTTGTGAGCCGCTGCCGGCGAGTGGCATTGAAGCTACTTGTTGCAATTCCGCCCTTTTTGACTTCGGAGAGCAGCCGTGGTGTCCAATCGTCCCGAGCAAGCAGCGCGTCGAGAATATCTTCGCGGAGCGAGGTCCCTACGTGGTCCCACCGCGAGAGAAGCAAATCGGCTGAAGTCGGCGCGACCGCTCGCGCCAAAGCGTTGACGGCCGCCTTCTGAACAGTGATCGTTCGGTTAGCCGTAATCAACTCCGCGATTTCCTTCAACGTCTGATCGCGAGAAGTACCAATGGATGGCAATAGTCCGCGAGTTGCTCGCCTTTCAGGTCGGCCGAGCAGTTGCAAGATGGACAACAGAGTCCCGTCCGCTTGATCAGGGTCAGTCAATAATCGAACCGCATCGCGATTCCACTTTCGCAGCTCTTGTAAGGTCTTGTCGTCCAACTTCTCAATTGTCCAATCCGAATGTTGATCTAGGGAACTGAGCAACTGTGTCAGGTCGACGAAACGTGAATCGTTCTTCAATTTTGCTCGTTTCAACACCGCGCGAAAGGCAGCTTCAATACCGCTGTCGCCGCCCAATCTAGCGGCTAGCGATACGAGCTGTGGAAATAGGTCTCCGGCCTTTCGGTCTATCGAGTTATAGGCCACCAGCACACCCGCCGCATTTGTTTGATTGATCGAGCTGAGGACTGCGGCCCGCAAGAAAATATCGTCACCGTCGGATGCGGCGATCGAAGCCAATGTCGTCACGGCGGCATTCTTGTTGCTGTACCCAAGTGTATAAGCGACCTGACGTCGGACCCGCGAGTTGTCGTGGCCAGACAACTTGATGACTTCGTCGAGTACTTGTTCGTCATTAAGGAAGCGTTCGGACAATCGAATCGCGTGGCGAACGACCTCTGGGTGATCGACATGAAGAGCATACAAGATGTCGTTTGCAACCAGCGCACCCATGCCGTCCAATGTGCAGAGTGCCTGCAATTTTCCCTGGGGCAACTTCGCTGTCCGAATTAACCTCTGTAGCGGAATGTGTGCAGTGACGGCTCCTCGCGCTACCAGCAGTTGCTGCGCCATGTCCCGTACCGTACCGTTCTGTTGGTCGATTTGAGCGACAAGTTCCTTGTCGTTCATTTGGTCCAGCCGCGGCCATCGGCGAGGAGTCTGGGTTTTGGGCAACAGTCGATAGATCCGTCCCCGCCCCCGCCCAGCAAACAGATCGAGTTCGGCGAGAGTAGATTGCGGTATCCATCTACGGTGCTCGATGACGTACCGGTACATATCGACGATCCAAATCGCTCCATCCGGTCCGGTCCTGACTTGGACTGGGCGAAACCAACGATCGGTGGACGTTAGAAACTCGCGTTCACGTTCGTTGCTTGGACGGCTACCCGTAAAACTCACTCCCTTAGGTGCTAGCGATAGCCGGTGCACGAGTTGATGCACCGGCTCGCACGTGAAAGCGTTGCCATAGTATTCGTCACCTAACAGTACATCTCGGTAGATCTCCAAACCACACGCCGACGTCGGTTGCCCGGGTGCGCCCGACAATTCGAATCGAACCAGTTCACCGTCGGGGATCAGCCTGTTGGCCCCCGGCCCTGTCGCGACTGCGACCGTTGTAGGTGGTGACGCGACCAACGTGTTTCGGCGGTGGTAACGGTCAGCCACGCTGTAATGCAACAGAAGGCTACCGTTTGTACAGCCGAACCAATCGCCCCAATCATTGCGGCAGCGCCCCTGCTGCGTGCGGCCCGTCGCGGGTTCGATGTCGTGTGACACTGGGTGGAATCGGAAATCTCGACTTGACAATTCAATTCGCTGTCCCGATTGGACGTTAGTGATCTGACCACCAAATAATCCTCCACTGCCGTGGATCCAATTATCGAGGCCGAGTCGCAGACTGTTGACCCGTGCCTGCGCGTTGCGAACTTCGAACCCCGTGTATATTTTCTCAATAGAATCCGCTTTGCCGTCACCATTGTTGTCGATAGCGTACAAAATGTCGGGCGCGTCACAGATCAATATGCCGCCGGGTTGAACTTTCACGTCAGTGGGAAACCTCAGGCCATCGACAAATGTCTCCGCCTCGTCAAACCGACCGTCACCGTCGGTGTCTCGCAACCAACGTATTCGTCCGGTCTGCTCAAACTTCTCGTAGACGTCGCGGCCATAATCGTTCATTTCGGCCACCCACAAACGGCCGTCCGGGCCGAAGTCAATAGCGACCGGATCGACGACGAGAGGCTCCGCCGCGACAAGTTCGATTCGAAACTCATTGTGAGTCGATAGACATCGAAGCGAACTCTGCGGCGATTTCGGCGGAACGCCTTGAGTTCCCGCACCGACGTGAAGTGATTTTGGTACCTGCCGCTTGACTTCATCGACAATCATCTGCTGTAGGCCGGGCTTCAGAGTGGCCGGCAAGGCAAAGTAGGGTATCTCGCTCCCACCTCCGTATCCGCCCTCGCGAAGCAATCGCTCAGACGGAATATAGCAACAGAAATCGTTGCAGTAGCCGTTCAGCCATATGCGGTCGCGATCCAATATTTTCTTTAGCTGCGACGAGTAATCAACGCAAACTTCACCCGCCAGGAACACGATCGACAACTCGTCGCCGAACGAAAACGTCTGGATGGGATAGTCGATAGCGCTGAGTAGCCGCTCGCCTTTCTTTAGTTTGGCGAGCAGTGTGGTGGCGTTATAGCCGACCGATCCGCCAGCGGTGACCAGTGTTTGGAGTTGGTCGACAGTGGGCGGGTCATTTAGCGGAAGCGAGATTCGCTGAAGTGTGGCCCGAGGCGAACCAGTGATTGGACGCAGAACAGTCGTCAACAAGCGAGCGACTTCGGTGGCGATTTCCGCTCCCTGTGACGCCGCGGTATCCGTCTTGTCGCCAGTCACTCCAGACGACGGGTTGGAATCCGACCCGCAGCCGATGGAGACAAGTGCCGTTGCTCCAGGTGCCGTGCGTTCGATCATCGCCGCTGCGTATCCGGCCCAGTCGCCGCTGATCTTGTTGAATGACAAGGTGACGCAGTGACACGCATAGCTGACGTAGATGGCACTCACTTTGCCGGTCGCGGCGTTACGTACGACCAGTGTAGGAAGGTCGTGATCAACCGGACCACCTCTTGTCCGGCGGGATGCCCCAAGAGAGCTTCGACGGCTCTCGGTTTTCGATCGCAACAGCGGCGACCTGTTCGATCTTGTCGGTCAGTTCTCGTGTATAACGATCAATGTGAATTTGGTGCTGCCGTGGGATCGGTTGACTGAAGATGTTGTCCGAAGCGCCGTTAACTTTTGGACCACAGTGGGTATGAGTGAAGCTGAGGGCGATCTGTTTTCGAGGGATTCCGAAACGGGCCTTCAATCGTCTCGCCACCTCGTCGACCATCGTGGTGCGAACGCCGAGGTTATCGACCGTTATGACCACCAGAGGATGGTTGTCTTCCCGCGAGATGGCAAGCGCCCGTGCATGTATTCGATGCGAGATGCCAGTTGACTCCTCACGTCGACCACCAAAACCGTTAAGGCGGATCGGGTAGTCTGGCGTGACATCAACACTTGCCACACCGACCGAAAATGTCGTCGCTTCCTCGCCCGTTGTGGAAGGAGGAAGAAACAGAATGGACAATACGAACGACGCTAATCTTAGTGCGGTTGAGTCTTGCATTTGTTCATCTTAGCTCTTTCTGGCCGGTGCTTGTATTTCCAGTGCCAGAATTCTTCAATGTGTGCCACTGGCTCCTTCAGTGAGTTTACGCCTACCGGCTGATTTGTCTTATAATGTGATCTCAAAAAGACTACCTTAGAATGCGTCAATGAGAACGACGTTTTCCAAACCGTTTAATACAGCGAGCACACATCATGCGGATCATGAATTCTCTCCTGGTAATTGTCTGGGGACCGTTAGCCACGGTAGCCGTCGAACCAAGTACTTATCCGACGACGATCGATCTCAACGACCAAAGTGAACGTCAGGTCGTGATAGACCGTGAGTCCGGGCAATATCTGGGTCACCCCACAACTTGTCTTCTCGAAGACGGTAAAACCATATTGTGCGTTTATCCGAAAGGCCACGGCGGAGGGGCCATCGTGTACAAGCGAAGCGCAGACGGCGGCCGGACTTGGAGCGACCGGTTGCCGACGCCGACCAGTTGGGGAACTTCCAAGGAAGTCCCTACGCTTCACCGAGTGATCGATCCCAGCGGTAAAAAACGCATCATCATGTGGTCTGGACTCTATCCGGCTCGGCTGGCCGTCAGTGAAAATGATGGCGACACGTGGAGTGAATTGAAGCCCGCTGGCGATTGGGGTGGAATTGTCGTGATGGGTTTCGTCGAAGCGCTAAAGACTGGACCGGGTCACTATTTGGCAATGTTCCATGACGACGGTCGGTTCTTTACCGAAAAAGGAAAACGAACGAGCACGTTCAAGCTCTTCAAGACACTTTCGCTCGATGGTGGGTTAACGTGGTCGTACCCAGAAGTCGTCTACAAATCGTCGGAAGTCAATTTGTGCGAACCAGGCTGTATTCGATCTCCAGACGGAACGCAGTTGGCCGTGTTGCTGCGTGAAAATGCCCGCAAAAAGAACTCCCACGTTATCTTCTCGAAGGACGAAGGCAAAACGTGGAGCGCGCCGCGCGAGGTGCCACTCGCATTAACTGGTGATCGACACACAGCCAAGTACGCACCAGACGGTCGACTGTTTGTTAGTTTTCGTTGTATCGCCCCTACCTCAAAACGGGCAGGCCGCCCGTTTGAAGGTGATTGGGTTGCCTGGGTTGGCACTTGGGAAGACATTGTGCAGCAACGTGCTGGTCAGTACGTCGTACGCCTAAAGGACAATACAAAGTCGTACGACACGTCGTATCCCGGTGTTGAAGTCCTGCCCGACGACACGATCGTTACCACGACCTACGGCCATTGGGTTGCTGGACAGGCTCCCTACATCCTCAGCGTACGGCTGAAGCTGAGCGAGTTGGACGCGATCGCAAAACGGAAGGACTAACGTCGAATTCGAGTCCACAGAATCAGGCGGGTCAACGAGTTGCGGTCAATTCCAAATTGAATCGGTCGCCTGCCGCCAGAACATCGACTCGAAGTTTCCGCGCTGACTGAGGTGCTCCTTCTGCAACTCTTGTCAACTCCGCCCTACGCGCATCAAGGACGACTACGCTTCCTTCACCCATGACAACAAACTTGTTCTGGCGGACCACGATGGCCGTCCGTTCCGAGATACCGACACCGATGATTTTAGGGTGGTCGATGACGGCGCTCAGCAATCGTCCAAATCTCTGCCGCTCGACAAAATGCTGATCGATCACCAAGGTCGGGCAGAGCCCCAAGCCGGAAACGATTGGGGTGTTTCCGTGCTGTAGGCCCTGTTCTTTGGGCGAGGATGGGATCATCATTTTGGACATGACAGCGGCGCCGGCACTCGTCCCGCCGATGACGGCGCCGGATTGGTGTTTCTGGCGGACGGTCTCGGCAAGTTTGGCCTCGGTCAAAGCGTCAATTAACCGCTTCTGCTGACCACCGGGAAACCAGATCAGGTCGGCCGCTTCGATCAAATGTCGGGCAGCGGTGACGTCATCAAATTCAACGACATCGACTTGTTTCACGCCGCGCTCACGAAACATCTGGGCGGCCGACTGTCCGCGATCCGATCGACTGGATGCCTGGGGGAGAATGACCGTTCTCGCGGTCTCGCCGCCGGCCAATTCGAGCATTTTAGTCAGAACGATATCCGGCGTGCCCCCTCCCCCAACAACAACCAAAGGACCGGCACCGGCCGACTCGGAGATGGGCTGTTTCGCGGAAGTCGTCGCCGTCACGTAGAGCAAGAGGCAGGCATGCCCAAAGAGCATGAATGTGATGGGGGGCCGACGAGTCATGACGGTGGACGTCCTTTCTGGGACCTGTGCAGTGTTGAAGTCAATTGATTATAGACCGCTGGTGGTCGCAGATCACGGTCACTCGCATCTGGTGGTCGAATTGGTTATGGACGCCGTGTGACTCAGCGGAACTGCACACAAAATAGTTGCCTAGCTGTAGATGATTACCGTCGACCACGTGTTTACTTATAGGCTGGTTCCGTTCCAATCCGGTTGGCCATGTGCGACAATCGGTGACAAGTTAGACCCATTAATGAAGTGTTGGAGATCTCTCGGATGCGATCCAAAGTGTCGTGCTGCTCGTTGTTGTTGTTGTTGGCCAGCGGTCTTTGGGCATACGCCCAGCCCCCGGTAGGTCCGCCGAGGGGATTCGACCCTCAGCGACCCGGCCAACCGCCACGGTTGGATCCGATCTCCGAATTGTTGGATCGCGATGGCAATGGGGAGATATCGCAAGAAGAGATGTTGAAGATCGGTGAGATCCTCAAGGGACTAGACCGCAACCTGGACGGTAAAGTCGACAGTTTTGAATTGCCTCGGCCACAAGGTGGTCCAGGTGGTCGAGGTGGACCTGGGGGAGGCCGAGGGCGTCAAGAAACCAAATTGGTTGACCAATTCGACGCCGACAGGGATGGCCGACTAAATGATCCTGAGCGAAAAAAAGCTCGAGATTTTCAAGCGGAAAACAGTAGCAACGTGCAGAGGCGGGGACCACGCGGCCCTGGTGGCGGACGGCCGGGCGGTAGCGAAGCCCGCCCCGGGCCAAAGGTCGCGCTGAGCGACGCCGAGCATTTTCCCGACGCGTCTCTCTATGATGGCACGGTGTTGCGGACATTTTTCCTCGAGTTTTCCAACGACGACTGGGAAAAGGAACTCGCCACTTTTTACCGCACTGATGTCATGGTTCCTGCACAACTGACTGTTGATGGGAAAACCTATAATTCGATCGGTGTTTCTTTTCGTGGCAACTCATCTTTTTTTGCCGTCGGTGAAGGCCAAAAACGGTCCTTTAATCTGACGATTGACAATGGCGCCGAAAAGGACCTCTACGGTTACCGTACGCTCAACCTACTGAACGCTCATTCCGACCCCTCGTTTCTACGTGAAGTGATTTACAACCACATCGCAAGACAATACGTCCCAGCACCCAAGTCCAACTATGTGCGACTTGTAATTAA
>LWDU01040436.1_pt1 | contig 23757 bp, 15 predicted proteins | sample 727161 | NCBI WGS metagenome assembly LWDU01 (sample SAMN04566230, study PRJNA314399) | hydrothermal vent metagenome | isolation source: deep sea hydrothermal plume seawater | place: Mexico: Gulf of California, Guaymas Basin | collected 2004-07-11
GAGGTGCCACTTGCCGCTGAGTGACGTTTGGTAACCGGCCTCACCAAGCACCTCGCCTAGCGTCACCATGTTGGTCTTCAACAGTCCGCCCTTTGGTCGTGGATAGAGGCCAGTGGTCAAGGCGGCGCGCGTCGTTGTGCACTTGGCGCAATTGTAGAACTGAGTGAACCGCAATCCTTCAGCCGCCATACGGTCCAAGTTTGTTGTCTGGATCTCACCGCCATAACACCCGATATCTGAAAAACCCATATCGTCGGCCATGATCAATATGATGTTTGGTCGTTCGGCTGGCTTCGCATTCGCAGGGGGAGAAACCACCTGGGCAACGAGCGTGGCAACGACGGCTATGGCTCGGAAAAAATGCGTGCCGGATACGAGCAGTTTCGGTCTAATCATCGGTCGACCGTTGTTTCAGTTGGTTGAGAAAATCCTGATATGCCTTGGCAGGCTTATACTCTGTTGTATCGTGAGCCATGGCGGCGAAGCAGATGCGAAACGGTTTCCCGCGTCGCACGGTCACCTGGCTGTTCGGTCCCTGCTTCATCGCCGCGCGACCGAATGGGTTGGCGACGAATACGCCATAGTCGCGGTTGTGCCACCAGCTTGTGCGAAAATTGGCAGGATCGGACATCAAGGTGATCCCAGCAGGGCGATCGATCGCGACGCCCGAATAATCGCACCACAACGCCGGTTGGCCCCACGTATTGGCAGCCGTTTTCCTGCCGTGCGAATTGACGATCAGGCCACTGGCCTTTTCCGTTAGCTGAGTCGCCACACGAGCGCCGAACCCCATCTCCTCCTGATCGCCGAACGTGAACTCGCGTTCATCCGATCGAAACGTCGCTTCCCAGATCAGCAGCCATCCCGCGGGGTGCGCCGCCAGTTGAAATCGACTCGTCAGCCGGCAGATCTCCATGCCGTCGGGCGACAGCAATCGCGATCCGGTTGCAAAACGAACGCCCTGACCTGAAACGGTTGGTTTGGTAATAAACCGTAAATGTTCGATCGTCCCTTCGTTCCGCCAGAAATCAACGCCGCTCACGTCGCCCAGTCCGAGCCAAAGTCCAGGGTGCATCGTATCGTGGTCCATCGCGTCCACGCCGGCGATGGGCGGGTGCGTGCGTGTAACGCGCACCCCGCTCGGCGCATGGACGTTGGCAAAGTACGGACGGCGAATCTTTGCGTCGCGAAAAACAAACTCGGCGACCAGTTTGCCGGAGGATCTTAAAATTAGTCGATCGGATTTTTCTTCGACGCGAAAGCGGCGGTTACCGTCGAGTACGGCGTGCTTATCGTTGAACTGTGCCAGCAGCGAACCCTGCATTGAAAGACCGAGTAGGGTGGCGAGCATTGTCGGCAGTGCACGAATGTGGACAGCCTTCACGCATTGAGCTCCGAGATTCATCGATCGTGCCGTTTTGAGTTAAGGGATAGGGTAGGCCAGTATAGCGTGAACGAGCGAGGGGTTCGCCGCAGCCGATCAACTCACACACTACCCCACCGACACAGGCGGTGCGAAAGGAATGAACTGGTTTAATCGCGGCGACTCGATGTGGTTTTCAAACCTAGTTCCACCGGCACAGGGCCGGTGGGGTTAATATTCCGTAGAGTCGACTGAATAAACAAGCCCCAGCGCCGGTGTGGCTTCTGTAAAACCGGGGTCGGCTGCTCCTGTCTCTTACCAACACCGCGTCTCTTGGATCGTGGCCCGGTCGATCGTGCCGTCGTAAAGTGCGGTGGCGACGAGAGCGTGTTGACACCCGGAGTGGTGCAGCTGTTCAAGATCGTCGCGGTCCCGCACTCCACCCCCGCTGATCAACTCAACGTCCGGCCACCTCGAATGCAGGTCCCGCAACACCTGGTGCAATTGATTTCCGCCACGCATGCCGACCTGTTTGACGTCGAGCACCAGCAAAGACCGAAAACCGGCGTCGATCGCGGCCGCTGCAACGTCGCGCACGTCGGCACGTCGGTACTCGGGAATCGTTGTACGCAATTGCCCGTCGATCAAGTCGATGCTAAACACGCCGCGGTCACCCAGTTCGCAACCCAGTGGCCCGAGGACCGACGTGGCTGGCAGCGATTCCAAAGCAACGATCCATCGACCAACACGTGTATCGATGCGCCGGCGATATTCATCGTACGTCTCCACTGACTGGATGCCCGCATCAAGCCAAATCTGCCACGGCAATTCACCGATTGACTTCAACATCGATACCTGTAGGGCACCTCCCTGCAAAGCGTCGAGGTCCGCGACATAACATGCCGGTGCCGCAGTCATCTTGTACAAGTGGCGAGCGATGTGGGCAGTCGTTGCCAGGCCGTCGATCGAGACTTTGCGATAGGTCGCTCGGTCGCCACCCGCACCGCGGACGATGTGACCATTGGAAATGTCGAATACTGGTACTGTGTGCATGTAAGTTGATTACCAGTCGGGCGACCGTTTATCGAGGAATGCTTGCACACCTTCGGCGGCCGCCTCGGTCGTGCGAGCCGTGGCGCTAGCAGCAGCGGCTGCCCCCAAGTATGTTTCGAGCACCGTTTCGCCAATCGTCTCGTTCAGTAGACGTTTCGTGAGTAAGATCGATTCTGAGGCTGTTTCAGCAACCGTCTCGGCCAGCTCGTGTGCTCGAGCCCAAACCTGATCATGACCAACCAGTTCGTGGAACGCGCCCAATCGATGAGCCTCGGTGGCGTCGACGACCGTTCCGGTGAGCGCAAGACGAGCAGCCGTGCTTGCGCCGAGCCGAAAAGTGGTCAAGGGCATGGCAAGTCCAGAGACCAATCCGCGTCGCGCTTCGGGGATCCCGAACGTTGCCGACTCCCCGGCGACGACCAAGTCACAGGCCATCACCAGTGCGGCGCCGGCTCCCAGGGCCGGTCCATTGACGGCGGCAATAATCGGTTTGGGGAAGCGGAGCATCTGCTCGATAAGCTGCCGATAAATGATCGCGTCCTCGTTCCAAACCTCCCAGGCGAAGTCTTCGTTGATGGTGTCGTGGATCTCGTGCAGATCGATTCCAGCACAGAACGCCGTGCCCGACCCGGTCAAGATCACCGCTCGCACGCTCTTTTCCAAGTGAAAATCCTCCAGGGCCTGCTGCAACTCGACCAGTGTGACTCGATTCAACGCGTTCCGCTTGTCTGGCCGATCAATCACGATCGTGCCGCTGGGCTGCGTTTTGTTCAGTTTCAAGTAGCGAGGCATTCGGTACTCCTTGGGGTTGCCGGCAACGACGAGTTCCCCTAATTACAACGTTGTTTCCCATTCTTTCAATGCCCACTGCCTGGGACCGATGTTGGGAAATTACCGTAAGGCATTGCTGGCAAAAGAGTTGCGACTCAGATCGGTTGATGATGCGGAATTAACCGGGGTTTGGCACGTCAACTGCATAAGAACCACGTCAGCATAAGAACCACGTCTAGTGGAACGGAGATGCAGGACCAACGGGGATAAGTCTGGCCGAGCGTCTTTCCGAGTTGGAAAAATCGTTAAGGTTTACCCAGTTTGGTGCCGAGTACAGAAGGGGGGACCAGCAACATGGAGAGGTTTGCTGAGTCCTTGCAAGGAGGAGTAGTCTCAGTCGCAAGTGTCGATCTGAGATTTGCAGCCCAAAACAAGCAAGGAGTGCGATTGTCATGAAACGTCGATGTTCGTTGGCCGTGGTTTGGAGCTTGGGATTGACGGTCATATTGACGTCAGCCGCCAACGCTCAGTCGAATGGAGTCAATGTGGCCTTGATCGATATCAGTTCGGTCTTCAAGAGCCACGCAGGCTTCAAATCTAAGACCGAGGCACTGCAAGCGGAAGTGAAGATATTCGAGAAAAGCGTGAATGACAAACGCATAGTGTTGCTGAAGGACCGCGATAAACTCGGCACATACAAACCGGGAACTGAGCAGTATACGAATCTCGAAAAATCTCTGGCACGAAAGCTCGCCGATCTGCAGGTCACTGCGGAGCTGAAGAGGAAGGAAGTGCTGGACCGGGAAGCTCGACTGTACTACGAAACCTATATCGACGTCCAATCAGCTGTCAGCTCGTTCGCGGGGCAGCACCGAATTGGTTTGGTATTGCGTTTTGACAGCGAAGAGATCGACATGGCCGATCGAGCCTCGGTGCTTCGCGGTGTGAATCGAGCGATCGTTTTCCAAGATCGCATCGACATTACCAGTGACATAGTGCGAATGGTCAATACACCGAAGACGGCGCGGCGTCCCTGATCGCCCGCACGAATCGTTATTCTACGTTGGAGGTCGCTGGCAAGAATGTCAGCGACCTTTGGCTTTTCTTGGCAGAGAGCGCATTATCAGGTTCCGTGACAAGAAAAACCGTGGGCTAGTGCCCAGCGGCTGATTCGTCCGTTCGGAACAAACACACACCAAGCTACAGCTCATTGATGTCGCCAATTCCCTCCTCGTCGTCGTCGTCACCGAACGACCCGGGAAAACGAACACCCTGCCAGACGACACCGGGGTGGTCTTCGTAGCTCTCTTCGGATGCCTGGACATCAATGACTTCGGCAGTCAACGGGAAACACTCGTTCTGAACCTTGAGAGCTCGCTGATGAGCCTCCTCTTCACTTCTTGCCAACACACCCCATTCGGCGAAATAGAACGGCCAATCCACTTGATCATTCAAGCTAAAAGAGGAAGTCTCCCATCTCTTGTCCAACGGCTGTTGCAGCATACAGCGAAAGAAATCGAGTCCAGGCGTTTTGGAGTTTTGCAGTCGCAATTCCTCAAAGTAATCATCGGGCATCATTCCAGCGCCCAACAATCGCCGCTTCAACTCATCGCAGACTTTGCTACTGGCAAGATACTTTTCGGCGGCCTTCCAGACGTGAATGAGCGTTTGTTCCATTCCAGCGGGTTCCAAGTAATCGACTTCGCGCATTGGAATTTCCAGAAAGGCGTCCAAAGCTTCGTCCGCTTCGCCGCGTCCCAAGGCAAGCTGCGCACAGGCGCGGATGCCAGCCGTGTGAAACACTTCCATGTCGAGACGTCGTTTTTCTTCTTCGATCGCCTCCAACGCTTCTCGGAACCGTCCGAGCTCGTACAAAGAAACCGCCCTATAGTAATTCGCCCACAACATGCCTCCCTCTTCCTCTCCCGCCTGCTCTTTAAACCGGTCGAGATAGGTTAGCGTCGATTCAAAACGGTCGGTTCCGAAGGCGACCAAGGACGCGTGCCACGTGACGGAAGATTCTTCGCAACCGTTCCTCAGGCACAAGTCGAGCACATTGAGCGCGTCTTGGTGGCGATCGGTCATCTTGTAGACTTCGGCAAGCCGCAGTGCGATGGGAGCCGACGTGCGATCGAGTCGGAACGCGCGCGAGAAGCAGCGTTCCGCCTCACCATGATTCGCTTCCTGGATATAAAAATCTCCGGCGCGAGAGAAGTTGTTGGCAATGGAACCATCCAGTTGCAGTGACTTGCGATACAGCTGCTCGAGACGTTCGGAAGTGAACGTGTCAGCGAAGGCGTCGTTTTCCAAATCGCGGATGGTCAGTCCGAGCGCCGCCAGTACCGAGATTGTCCGCGCGTCATCTTCATGGGCAGTAGCCAACACGTTGGCCCACCACCACACTTCCTCCGCTCGGTTTTGCAGCGGCAAGAAACCCGCATAATAGATGAGACGTCCCGCATCGCCCGAGTGTTGGACGTCGGCCGGCTGGTAGGCCAAGATGCGGTCGAGCAAAACGCCTAACGCCTCTTCGTTCTTTTCTTCATGCCGCTCAACCATCTCCGCGTGCATCGCATCTAACGCATCACGAAGTGGAGTCAATTCAGCTTCCGTTTTTTCTTCACAACCGTTCTCCGCCGAGGACTCGACCACTTCCGGGCCGCTCGATTCTGATGGCGTGGTCGGCTGACGCAGTTCGGCCAATAATGCCAAGGGGGACGGCTGAAAGTCGTCGTCCAAGAGCCGTTGCAGCCGTCGCTCTGTCAACCAGTCACTAGCCTGCAATGCCGCTTGTTCTAACGGTTGAACGAGGCGATCCAAACGATCTGAGTCACCGGCGAGTCGCTTGGTGGCAATCAGTCGCAAGCGAACTTCGAACCACCATGTCAGCGCCTTTGCCTGCGAGAGTTTTCGATCCCACGGTGTCAAGATGTCGACCGATGCGGCAAAATCTCCACTTACCACAGCCTGCAGGGAATTCAACAGTGCCATTTCCAGTTCAAACGCCGGGCACTCGCCCGCAGGCGGCAGGATTTCGGCCAGTTGTTCTTGGTGTGACGAAATGTCATCACCATTCAGCAGATCTAGCGTCGCGTCGCAGAACAACACTCGAATCGTCGCTTCACGCTTCAGCGGAACCTCGTCACTTTCGATTAGGTCGTGGGCCTGGTCCACGAGCGAACGCGCGGTGAAGGCCTTTCCGGCGAGTAACTCGAGCCATGCAGACTTGATGCAGGCCAACCAGCGTCGATCACCCCGATCGGCCCAAGGTCCGGGATGATCGATAATCGCTTGGCATTGGTATCCCGCTAATTCTGTGTCGTCGGCAGCCGTATAGACATCCACCGAGTACTCGCGAAAACAGCTGACGCACGCCAGTTTGCCAGTTTGCCGACACACTTGCAAACCGTCGGCAATGCATGCATGCATGCCGTCCGAATTGTATCCATCCGATTGTCCCGTTGCCTCAGCCAGATTTTCATAGGCACAAGAGCTCATGGAATGGACCAGATACTCGTATTGGTGCGGTTCAAAGTCCGCTTGCAATTGTCGCGAACGCTCCTCGCTTTCTAGCAGCGAAACCAGTTCGATGGCCCGTTCTTTCATTGTTTGAAAGTCGAGCAGGTATTGCGCCTGGTCCATCTGAAAGAAGACTCCATTCAGATAAGCGACCAGACGTTTTTCGCTACGGGCTAGCCGACGAAGTTCGCCGTATCGTTCGAAGGAGGACTTGTAATGGCAAGGCTCGATGAGGTCACCGGCCGAGTCTTGGATTTGCTCGAGTTGTGCATCAATTCCGTCATGCGCGTCGAAATCAGACATGCGACGTTCTTTCCAGGGTGAGATGTCGATCGATGAGGCAACGTGTTACGACCTGACTATCGTAGCCGATTCCGGAATCTCTACACCAGGTGACAGTGAATGCAACGGGGCGATGCCCCATTGTTGCAAGGCAATGCGGATTTGAGCCGCAGGCGCTAGCCTCGGGTTTTTGTAAGATCACGCGATACTAGCGACAAGATCCGAGGCTAGCGAGTTCGGCTCAAGAGTCTTTGCCCCAGAGTGCGTCGGCGACCCAATCGAGGTCGTTGGATTGACTCTGGTGGGCATCCTGTGGAATGGACGCACCGGCGGAGCTGAGTGCATTGATAACCAACAATCGAACCACGCTGGCCAACGGGCTGGTGGTGCCTTGTGACAGGGCCCGTTTGACGACACGATGACCGCGATTGAGGACGATTTCGTTTTGGCCCGTAGGGTGGCTGCGGAAGTGCGAGTCGATCAGGCGTTGAAATCCCTGTGGGATAGAGTCACCTTTTTTGAGGTCTTCAAACACTTGCGTCAATTCGTAACGTTCGTTGAGGAACGCCATGACGGGCTTGTCCGACGAAAAATTGGCCGTAAGAATCTTGGCTTCCGTCACTCCGAGAAACTCGTTCCAATCCGGCGGCGCATCCTCGGTTCCCTCGATCCCCAGAATACTCGTTGCGAATCCAGCGGCCGATGGGCTGGTAATGCGCAGGTCCGCTTGGCCTTGGTCCGTGTCAGCCACTAGTGCCGCCAGCAATGGTTCTTCAAAACCGCGAACCGCGTGGACGCAAGGCACATCGTGTCCGTCGAAGACTTCATTCACCCACCGTTCTTGGCGGCGGTCGGAGTTGTACCAGACAACGAAGTCGGCCTCCTCATCACAGAGCGGGTCGGACGGACTTCGGGCGAGAATCTCTTCAAAGGTCAATTGACCTTGGGACGTCGGCCACCGATATGTTTGACGAAGCATGAGTCGCAGTCGTTCATCTGACAGCGCTGCCGCAGCAATTGTATATCGATGCCATTGTACAATCGCCTCGAACCTGGCCGGTTCCACAGTGACCATCTGCTCGAAATGTTCGTAGAGATGCTGTTCGAGGATGAACTGCACGCGTTCGAACGCCTCGTCACGAACCAAGTCCTCGCGACTTGCGGTGGGACTGCAATCTTGTAATTCGAGCACACCGCGAAGGAACGGCGCCCAGACGGGCAGCAGGCCATGGACGTGTCGCGAAATCACCATTCGTCGAATCGTCACCGCGACCGCCGGTATGTCTCCGGCAAGGGGAACGCGGTGTGGCGTAACGTACAATGCTCCGCTGATCGTGGCCGGCCGGTTCAGCTGGACGGGGATAATATCCAACGGGGTTTCATTGAAATAGCCTTCAAACTCCAATTCAATCCGTTCGCGTTCCGGAGACGGGTCGAACCAGGCAACGTGGATTACGTTGGTCCTAGCCTTTCCATCGTTCAGGAAAATCGGGACGGGAAGAAAGTCGGCGAACAGTTTGATCGCCTCTTCCAGCTTCTCTTCATCTTGCGAGAGGATTTGGTATTCCGGCTTTAGATACAGAGTAATACTGCTGCCCGTCTCTTTTCTCGGCGACGAAGCCAATTCGATTTCCGTGCCGGCCCCGGCCTCCCAGCGAACGCCCGTTTCGCAGTCCAGGCGGCGGCTCTCCACCGAGATACGATCCGCCAACATGAACGCGCTAAACAAGCCAATGCCAAACTGGCCGATCAACGAGTCATTATCGCCGTTGACGGATTCTTGAAGTTCACGAGGTCCGCGTCCTTTGAGTAAGCCGGTAATTCCAATTCCCAAGGTGCCCAGGTATTGTTCCGCTTCCTCGGGACTGAGTCCGATCCCATCATCATGAAACGACAACGTGTTTCGTTCGGGGTCCTGCCGAATGTCGATGCGTCCCTGGTAGTCCAAATCCTGTTGGCGACGACGAATCACGGCGTCATGAGCGTTTTGGATCAACTCTCGGACGGGTGTGTCGATGCGGCTGTACAGCGACGATCCCATGATCTCGATAACGCCAGCAATATCGACCTTAAACGGGATCCGTCGAGACCAGTTTTCCACAGTCAGCTTCCTCACGGCCATGAATGAACCAAGGCAGTCTAGTACGAGGGAATTTTAGCTACAAGGCAGGGGTTGGGACGTAGGGTTGTGTTGCGTGAAGGCGACATGTTGTCAAAAGACAACCGGGTGACCCGCCGCCCAGCGTTTTCATAGTATTTTTTAAACCCTTTGATAGAAGTAGTTTACGGTTCTCTTCTCGGTTGTTTTTTGGGATTCGGCGCAACAGTCGCAATACGTGGCTCTCGTCCTCTGGTGTTACCGCCGAGGGCAACCGAAGAACAACCAACGACGGAGGAGTAGCACCTTGACCAAGACCACTCGCAAAACCGCTTCGACAAAGAAAGCCACCAACGGGCACTCACACAGGGCCGTCGACGTATTATCCGCGCCGCCGCGTAATGGTGCAGCGGACGACGTCGCCAACGAAGAAGAGAAAGTTGAAGTGAAGACCGGGTCGGTTGACGCCACGGATGACCCGGTTCGCATGTACCTGATGCAGATGGGCCAGATTCCGTTGTTGTCCCGCAGTGAAGAGATCGCAGCCGCCATGGCGATTGAGGAATCACGCACGGAATTCCGCCACACGATGCTGGCGACCGATTACGTCCTTCAAGGGGCGGTTGACTTGTTGGAACAAGTTTACACCGGCAAGCTACGACTCGATCGGACCATCGAGGTGTCGGTAACGAACACTTCGGAGAAGAAGAGAATCATGAAGCGGTTGGGGCCGAATCTGCTTACGCTCCACCACCTTCTCAAGCAGAATCGACGTGACTTCTACATTGCCATCGATCGAACTCAACCGAAACCCAGTCGCCGCGAAGCGTGGAAGCGTTTGGTCATTCGACGCAATAAGGCGGTTCGTCTGGTCGAAGAGATGAACCTGCGAACCAACCGGCTCCAGCCGTTGTTTGAAAAATTGATTGCCATCGCTGATCGGATGAAATCGTTGTTGGGGCAAATGTCAGATGCCGAAAACTCCGGTTATTCACGTGGCCGCACCTACGAGGAACTGCGAGGCGAATTGTGCTATCTGATGCGAATCACCTTCGAGTCGCCCGCAACTCTGCAACGACGGGTCGACCGAACCAACGTTTTGGAAGATCGATACGACGCGGCGAAGCGAGTCCTGTCGGCGGGTAACCTGCGATTGGTCGTTTCGATCGCCAAGAAATACCGCAATCGCGGGCTCAGTTTCCTGGACTTGATCCAGGAGGGAAATACGGGCCTGATGCGTGCTGTGGACAAGTTTGAACACGCTCGAGGCTATAAATTTTCGACCTACGCGACCTGGTGGATTCGGCAAGCGATCACGCGAGCGATTGCTGACCAGAGTCGCACGATTCGTGTGCCCGTTCACATGATCGACACCATGAGCAAAGTGCGAACGGTCACTCGCGAATTGGTCCAAGAGTTGGGGCGTGAGCCTTCCCCAGAAGAGACGGCTGAGCGAGCGAAGCTGCCACTGGAAGATACTCGCTGTATTCTCAAAATGTCACGACAACCACTCTCGTTAGATCAGCCCGTTGGCGACCACGACGACAGCTACTTCGGCGAGTTTCTGGAAGATTATCGCGACGACGATCCGTTGTATGACACGAACCAAGAAGCGTTGAAGGAACGGATTGAAGAAGCGATGCAGACGTTGAACTATCGGGAAAGGGAAATCTTGCGACTTCGCTACGACCTTGCCGACGGCTACTCGTACACTTTGGAAGAAGTGGGCCGGATCTTCTCGGTCACGCGAGAACGAGTTCGTCAGATCGAGAGCAAGGCAGTACGCAAACTTCAACAACCCTACCGCTGTCGCTCCTTGGTCGGTTTCCTGGACGGGATGGAAGCGATCGACAATCCGGCCGAAACCGCATAACTGTACACCTCCTGTTGTTCTTCGGTTGCAAAAAGGGTCACCTGCCAATGCAGGTGGCCCTTTTGCATTGTGAGGCAAATGGAACGGATGGAATGGATGGAATGGATGGAACGGCTCAACCATGTAGGAAACGGTGAAAAGAGGGGGGATGCTGACGCACTTCGTCAGCGACTCGTCGATGTATCGAGCAACCCACCGCTCAAGTAGGTCACTTTCGCCGAAAGTGACCAATATTTCAATCTCGATGATACCCGTTGCGATTCGCGCCCGTTACCCCACCGGCAGTGCCGGTGGAACCAGGTTTGAAAACTAGCGGTCGAGTTCGGCATGTTGCAGAACTTCGGACGTCGCGGCGGATTTATTGAGCACGTAAAAGTGCATCCCGCAAACGTCGTGCGCGATCAGGTCCTTGACCTGTTCGACGGCAAACTCGACACCAACCTGAAACTGCCACACATCATCGTCTCGTTCACCGAGTTGGTCGACCAATGATGCCGGCAGTGCGGCCCCGCACATTGAGGAGATTCGCTGAATCTGTGTCAAACTTGTCACTGGCAGGATGCCCGGAACTAGCGGCAGATTAATTCCCGCCTTATCGCAGGCATCACGAAAACGATAGAAGTCGTCATTTTGGTAGAACAGTTGAGTGATCACAATCTGCCCGCCGGCGTCGACTTTTCGCTTCAGGTTCTCGATATCCACTTCAAAGCTGGTTGCTTCCTGGTGTTTCTCGGGATAGCCTGCGACGGCGATGCCAAAATTTGAAAACTCGGATCGAATCAGTTCGACCAATTCGTTGGCGTGTCGAAATCCGTCAGCGGTCGCTTTAAACTCTGATTCCCCTTTCGGTGGGTCGCCACGCAACGCAATGATGTGATCGATGCCTCGCTGGCGGGCCTCGGTCAGGTAGCTTCGCAATTGATCCACCGAAGATCCAACGCAGGTCAAATGTGAAGCGACCGGGATATCGAGTCGTTCCTTGACCTTGGTAATGATGCCAAGCGTCTTTGCTTGAGTGGACCCGCCAGCCCCATACGTGCAGGTAAGGTAGTCGGGGTGGAAGCGATTAAGATGATCGACGTGCCGCAATAGGGCCTGTTCACCTTTCTCGGTCTTGGGCGGAAAGAGCTCGAAGGACAATCCGAATCGTCGTTGGTAGATGTTGGCCAGACTCATGGGGCTTTAACAAGAGGGTTTGTGAAATTTTAAAGATCAAGAAGAGGAAAAACACCGGACCTGTGCCTCATGATACTCCACAACCCTATTTTGTGTAATCGGCGTTGTTTTGAGCCGAAGGCGCTAGCCTCGGGTTTTTGAAATCACGCCACGGCCCGACGCTGTGCCAGTCGCTAGCCTCGCGTTTTCGAGATCACACGATGATTCGACCAATCGGCGGGTCGCCCGCAACCGACAGACCACTTGCGTCCTTGACCACTTCATTTCGCCGACCGATACTGAGACAGACCCTTGCTTGTCGAGCGAACTTTGGAGTTTGTTGATCGATCATGACGGCGTACAGGCAACGACACGGACGAGGGAAGAACAAGATCATGGCAGGGTTGTTGGCGGTGGTTTTTGGATTCCTCGGAACGCACCACTTTTACCTCGGCTCATTTTCGGCTGGATTCACCGTTCTCATCATGAGCTGTTTTGGCGTAGGATTTGTGGTTGGCCCCGTCGAGGGAGTCATGTTGTTGGTCATGAGTGACATTGAATTTGACGCCAAGTACAATCACCGCGTCCCTGAGTCCTTGGAATTTGTCTTCCAACGCCGTCCTTAAGTTGGCCGAATTAGCTGGCAGGAAGCGAAAATCATGCGAGTTGTTGTCTTTGAGGACAAGCATGTCCTCCGGTTGTACCCGATGGCCGTCGCTCGTCCGGCGTATGCGATCACTTGCGGTAGTAATCGTCTCATCGATTGGCTGCGAGTCTTGGACTGTCCCCTCGGCGGCATCGTTCGCCCTTACCTCACTGTCCTGCAGCAGGTCGATTTCCCCGATCTTCACTCACCCTCGGTGACTGCTGGGGAAACGGTGATGTTTGTAAATGCCAGGTTGGTTCCGTCACACACGAATTCTATTCGGCTACAGGATCTGATCAGCGAAGGGCAGCCGGGCATTCTGCGCCAGGACGACCACATTGTTGTGATGATCCGTACCATTGAGGCGAAGAACGAACTGAGTTGGATCGGACTCGACTCGCTACTCACCGATACGGTCGCCTCGTCTCTGCCGCCACTGCAGTCGAGCGAAGACTTGGCCATCTTCAACTACTCACACGATATCATCGCTGAGAATATGACGATACTCGATGAGAACCTGAGCTTTCGGCTAGCCGCTGGCACGTTGACCGAAGTGCAAGACGGGTTGTTTGTTGGCTCGGACGTGAAGTTGCCTGAGTACTATTCTTGCGACACAAGCGAAGGGCCGATCATCCTGGACGACGGGGTGAGTGTCGGGCCGTTTTGCTACTTGAATGGCCCCGGTTATGTGGGGAAGGGATCCCGGCTGATCGAACATGCTGCTATCAAGGACGGAGTTTCAATCGCGCACACGGTGAAAGTGGGAGGAGAGGTTGAGGCGTCGATCATCGAGCCGTACACGAACAAGCAACACTACGGGTTTCTCGGGCACAGTTATTTGGGTAGCTGGATCAACCTGGGGGCCGGTACGTGCAATAGCGATCTTAAGAACACCTACGGCAAGATCAACATGGAGTATCCCACCGGACGCGTCGCAACTGGAATGCAGTTTGTTGGTTGTATGATTGGCGATTATTCGAAGTCGGCCATCAATACGGGAATTTTCACCGGGAAGACTATCGGCGTCTGCAGCATGCTGTACGGTTTCATCACGACCAACGTTCCCAGTTTTGTCAACTATGCCCGCCTTTTCGGTCAGGTCACGGAAATTCCCCCCGATATCATGGTGAACACTCAACAGCGGATGTTCTCACGTCGAAAAGTGGAGCAGCGACAATGTGACATTCAACTGCTCTACGACATGTACGAGCTGACCAGAAGTGAACGTCAGATGGCTGGTGAGCAGCTCTCGTTGTGATCTCGATTCGTTCGAGGGCTCGGCTGGCCGACAACTTTGGGCGCCTGGGTTGCCAGATTCGGCTTCTTTAGCACAAAATGGACTATCGGCGTCGTTCGATCCATGTCGAAAGCCGTCCTGTCCGTTTTACCAAGAGTTTTTTGTTTACCAAGAGTTTTTTGGTGGTGATGAGCGATGCAACTTCGAAGGATTCCGTGGGCGCTGATCGTCCCGGTACTGCTGCAGGTCTGCCCTTTACTCCAACGGTCGCAATTGCTGCGAGCTGACGATTTATCGTTGACGGTCAACGATGTCGTTGGTGGGCGTGTCGAGCTGGTCGAATCGAATACTGATCAGTGGACGGTCGTTTGTTTTCTCGGAATTGAATGCCCCTTGGCTCGACTCTATGCGCCGCGGCTATTGGAGCTATCCAAGCAATTTAAAGACCACCCGGTCCATTGGATCGGCGTCGATAGTAATCGTCAGGACAGTATCGACGACCTCAGCCAGTTTGCTCGGGAACACGCCATCACATTTCCCTTGGTGCGAGATGAGAACAACAAGATCGCGGATCGATACGGCGCCACGCGCACTCCGGAAGTATTCGTCTTGGATCGCCAATTGAAGGTCCGCTATCGAGGTCGCATCGATGACCAATACGTGCCTGGGCGTGCGAAGGCCAAGGCGACTCGACACGATCTGACATTGGCGCTAGAACAACTTATCACCGTCGGCTCGGTTGACGTGCCCGAAACCGAAACTGTTGGATGCTTGATTGGACGCGTCAAAGCGGTAAAGCAAGATTCTTCGGTGAACTACAGTCGGCAGGTGGCTAGGCTGCTTCAGCGACACTGCGTTGAGTGTCATCGGGAGGGCGAGATCGGTCCGTTTTCTCTCACGGACTACGACGAGGTGGTTGGTTGGGCGGACGCTCTGATGGAGTCGATTGACGAGGGGAGAATGCCACCTTGGCACGCTCACCCAGCCCACGGAAAATTTCGCAACGAACGCCGCATGTCGCTACAAGACAAACAGATCTTGCGTCAGTGGATTGACGCGGGGACGCCGCGCGGCGACCCAGCGGATCTGCCCGAGCCGGTACAGTACTCGACCGATTGGCAACTTCCCCGCAAACCGGACCTGGTCTTGCCGATGCGGAGCCGACCGTTTCTCGTGCCAGCAACTGGGACGGTGGAATACCAGTATTTTGTTGTCGACCCGGGATTCAAGCGCGACCGCTGGATCAGTGGGGCGGAAGTGATCCCTGGTGAGCGGTCGGTTGTCCACCACTGCATCGTCTTCATCCGTCCACCCGACGGTGCTCGCTTTCGTGGCGTGGGTTGGCTAACTGGCTTCGTCCCAGGCCAGCGAACCGGGGCGTTGCCACCGAGCCACGCTCGCTTCGTTCCGGCTGGTTCGAAGCTGGTGTTTCAAATGCACTACACACCGACTGGCACACCAAAAGAGGACCTGACCAAGATCGGCTTGATTTTCGCCGATGCGGAAGAAGTGACGCACGAAGTAGTCACGATCGTCGGCATCGATCTCGCGTGAATTACGTGCCACAAGTTGGTGGGTTACTTGCGATCATTCCGCACATGCACGTACGCGGGCGCAGCTTCCAAGTTCGCAGCGGAGCAAGCGACGACGCAGAAATCTTGCTGGATGTGCCAAATTACGATTTCAATTGGCAACACGCGTACGAACTGGTCGAACCACTGCCGTTGAGCACGATATCAGGTCTGCACTGTACGGTAACGTTTGACAATTCGGCTGATAATCCGACCAACCCTGACCCCACGCAATGGGTGACATGGGGCGATCAAACTTGGGAGGAGATGGCGGTTGCATTTTTCGCCATTTCGGAACCGCGTGATACGACGGGTTCGGCTCCGGTCGTGCGGCGACGAGCGACGGTCGAAAAGCAGAGTTACGATGAGGTCAAGGTGAAAGCATTTGTTGACGAGTTCTTAAAACGTCACGACAAGAATCGGGATGGTGTGGTGGGTCGTCATGAGGTGCCGCGGTCGATTCGAACTTTCTATTTCCACCATTGGGATATAGACGACGACGGCCAGATCCGTCGCAACGAGTTACAAGATCGGGTTCGACTAAGGTTTCGCAAGTAACTGCACCGATCATTCTGGACGACATTCTTCGTGACACGCTTCATTGACCTTTTGGCTCGCATTATTGTAGGTCGACCGTGGACCATCACTCTGCTGTTAATGCTGTGGAGTGGCGTGGCGGTCGTAGGCTACGTTGCGCCGCACTTGGTCCGTGATCTATTCGTCTCAGCGAGCCCCGAAAAACAGAGCTTTGCGGAGGAGGTTGGGGATCCAATCGAGTCTCCGAATGTGGATCCGTTCAGTCTGGGTCGAGCGGACGTGATCTTGGTGATTCAGGGAGATTCATTCTTTACCTCTGAAGGTGCGAAGACGCTACGCGAAATCGCCGAGGAGTTGGAGTCTCTGGATCACGTGGATCGCTTGATGTGGATGGATCGCGTCCCGATTCTCAATATTTTCGGGCTACCAGAACCCCTCTTCCCTCGATCCGAGGCGTCGGAAGTCCGTTTCCAGGTCGCCCGTTCCAAGGCGTTATCTCATCCGTTGGTCGGCGGGCACTTGCTCTCGAGCGATGGCAAGACGCTGTTGATGATGATCGAGCTCGATTGGTTTTACGTCAACGACGACGCAGATTGTACGGATGGTTTGAAGCGGGTCGCGGCCGACGTTTGCGGTCGGCATCCCGAAATTGATTATTCCCTCATGATCACCGGTCGTGTGCCGTCCTACCTGACGGCCATACATACACACGAAGTCAATCAAACGAAGTACCAGGTCATCGGATACGGAATGATCATCCTGATGTCGTTCATCCTGTTTCGTGGTATCACGGCGGTGGTGGTTTTGGCACTCGCACCATCAATCGGCATTTTTTGGACACTTGGCGTCATCCGGTTTTTTGACTTTCAAGACAACCCGTTCAACGATGTCGTGCTCCCGATTCTCTTGAGTTTGATTGGAGTGACGGACGGAGTGCATTTGTTAGTATCGATTCGCAAGTTGCGAGTTGCCAAACAGTCGGAGAAGCAGGCGGCCATGAACGGGATACGCGAGGTCGGCTTGGCTTGCGCGCTGACTTCGTTGACCACCGCAATCGGGTTTGGTTCTCTGACTCTGGCCCACCACGAGATTGTGCAGGAGTTTGGCCAGTGCTGCGTGATTGGAGCACTGCTCACTTTTGTGGCAGTGATCACCGTGATCCCCTTGGCCTGTTCAACTCCGCTCGGACGTAGCATTCACCTGGGACATGAAGACGGTCTGATTGATCGTCATCTCGGGCGAGTGAGTGGTATTGTCGATTGGGTACTGAAACGACGGACATTGCTCAGCGGCACGGCCATCGTATCGACCGTCGTCTGTGTGTTGATTTCTGGCCGATTGCGTCCGGACGAACGGACTTCCAATGCGCTTCCTCCAAGCAGTGAGGCGGCGAAAGCTCTGGTTCATATGGACCGCGCTTTTGGTGGGTTGGAGCGCGGCTCCGTGTCGATTCACTGGAATAATAACGTGCCCGAGAATTCGCCACAGTTGTTGACGGTGATTGCTGAGGTGGACGATCTGTTGCGATCGGAGGCGTTGATAGCGCCTCCGCTGTCGTTGCGGAATCTGGTGGATGCACTGCCAGGAGACGGTGCGTTGGAAGAGCGGGTATCGATGATCGAGTTGCTTCCGCCACCGTTGAAGCGAGCGTTCTACCAACCTGAGTTTCGCCAAGCGTCGGTTACTTTTCGTGTTCAGGACTTAGGGATCGCGGCCTACGGTCCAGTTTTTACGAGGATCGAGCAGCGATTGATCGACATCGAAGCGTCGCATCCCGACTTCGAGGTTCAACTGCGGGGTCCTGCCGTCCGACGTTGGCGCAGCCTTTATCAAATCGTGATCGACTTGGCCGCCAGCCTGGGCGCGGCGTCATTGATTATTTTTGTCGTTTTGGCAATCGTCTACCGTTCGCTGCGTATCGGGTTAATCTCAATTGTTCCCAATGTGTTTCCGCTTGCGGTGACAGGTTTCTATCTTGTGGTAACTGGCCAGGCTTTGGAATTGGTCAGTGTCTGCGCGTTCACCGTTTGCTTAGGGATTGCCGTTGACGACACGATCCACTTTTTAACGCGATTTGAAGAACAACGCCTGCTGACTGATGACATCGATTTAGCGATTCGCCGGTCGTTTACCAGTGTGGGTACCGCGCTGATCATGACAACGATTGTGTTGGTGGCCGGATTCTCGACCGTGATGTTCAGCGATTTTCGTGACCATCGAATTTTTGCCAGCATGGGTGCATTGACGATCACCGCCGCACTGTTCGCCGACCTCGTCTTCCTGCCTGCGCTCTTGGCTCGATTCATGCCGGCAACGCCTCGGGCGAACAGCCTAGTGAGCCGAACTCGCTAGCGTCGGGTCTTGGCGATTTAACCTCAGAATCAATAACACCCGAGGCTAGCGCCTTCGGCTCAAATCCTGTACTGCCTTGCAACGAAGGGGCAACGCCCCGTTGCGTTTACCTAGCCCAGCTCAGCGGGCTGGGGTTCGGTTGCCACCTTGCACGGCGAGGGCCAAAGTTCGGTCATTGGTCAATCTGTTGACGGCAGTCCGTTGGTCCACGGAGATTCCTCGAAGATTTGTCATTGGTTATTTGTCAGTTCTCATTTGTCAAGGAAGGAAGATGCACTCGCCGCGCGGATCATCACGGACGTACTTGTTTCGAGTCAGTTCTAGAAAAGCGGTGACAAGTCACCGCACTCCAAACTTTGGCGTGCTCCGGCTTGTCGAAGCTCTCCGTTGAATCGCGGTGATCGCGCGCAGTGTGGAGACAACCGGCGAAAACTAGGCGCCATGCCGGATTCTCGACTCATCCGCTGAAACTGCGAAAACGAAATGACAAATGACCGTTGACAGATAACTAATGACAAATCGAACAGGTCCAGCATTCAATATCTTATTTGCGTCGTAGCATGAGCAGGCGAAATTCGATCGCCTCTTTGCCCGGTATGTCTTTCGCTCGCAGGACCAACTTGCCGGAGCCTTTCGCCAAGTTGATGGTCCCAAATGGGAGTGGTTGAAATTGCTTTACGTACGACTCTTGCCTCTTCACTCGGTCGTGCTCTGCACCTTGCTCTGGCGGATCGTGGGGTTTAGTGATCTTCAATTGTGTTTTCTGGTCCAGAAACTGGAGTTCCAAAGTGGCTCCAACATCGTCCGCGGCACAAGTGTAGTAGAGTTCGATGGAGTACGTCCCGGCTGTTGCGACTTTGACATCCCATTGGATTTCGTCCTCGGTACGAACCCAATTGCCAAAGTACGAGCAGTTCGGGAATCGGTTGGAGCGAGTGATCATCCCACTCGCCTTGGCGTCGCGAGCGGGAAGTTGAGTTGTGTCCGTATCGGCGTGTCCGATCACAAAAGGACGTTGGTCGTCATCGTAACCGGCCAATACTTCCTTTTTCCATGCACTGACGGCGGTTGATAATTTTTCGGTCACCAGCGGGTGTTGCTCGGCAACATTCTTGCGTTGGCCCGGGTCGGCGGAAAGATCATACAGCTGACCTGTGTGGTCCAAACGAAACCGCTGGTTCCGAACACTGACTCGGTTTCTCCAGTGAGAATAGATCAGGCGATCCGACCAATCCGTATTGCTACCGGTCAGTAGCGGCGACACGTCCATGCCATCGAGGGGATTTTCTGTTTCCGCGGGTACACCACACATGGACGCGAGTGTCGGCAAGAGATCGATTGCGGCGGAGATTTGAGTGACTCGCTGGTTCGGTTTGATTTGGGCGGGCCAACGGACGAATAACGGGGAACGCACGCCGCCTTCGTCGGTGCTACCTTTGCGGCCCTTCATGTCGCCGTTCCAGCGGTGGCCATTCGGTCCGTTGTCGCAGAAATAGACCACAATCGTATTATCTGCAATACGCAGTTCATCTAGTTTTTGGAGCACGCGGCCGACGTTCCAGTCAATGTTTTCACACATTGCCAACGCCGCCCGTACATGACCCAAGTTCTCTTTCTTGGGATCACGGTTGTGCATGTCGAGTTCGCGTTCAGCAAACTTGTCCCACCAGCGGTCGGGGACCTGCATAGGAGAATGCGGCGTGTTATATGGCAGGTAGACGAAGAATGGTTGGTCTCGCTTGGATTCGATGAATCGCATCGCTTGATTGGTGAAGTCGTTGATGACGAAACCATCACCACGGATCATCTGATTGTTTCGTTCTAGCAGCGGGCTGAAGTAGTTTCCCCAGTGCCCTGAACAGAATCCATAGAATTCGTCAAAGCCTCGCGCATTTGGGTGATATGGATACTGCATTCCGTTATGCCACTTTCCGAAAGCTGCCGTGGTGTATCCCGCTGCTTGAAATAGTCGAGCGATCGTTGTCTCGTCGGCGTTCATTCGTTCTCCACCGGCCGACGTGCTGTACACTCCACTCCGCGGATGGTAGCGGCCCGTAAGAAACTCGGCTCGAGTTGGCGAGCAAACCGGGCAGACAAAAAAACGATCGAAACTTGCTCCATCTCGAGCCAGCGAATCGATATTGGGCGTGGAGAGGTTTCGGTTGCCATTGAAACTGAGATCGCCCCAGCCTTGATCATCTGACAGAAAGACGATCACATTAGGTCGATCGGCGGCAAACAAAAATGCGGACGGGCAGGGGATAAGGCAAAGCAATGCCAGGTGGAATGCTGTGGTTCGCATGCGTTCAGTATCCAGTCGGTGTTCGGCGTTTAGTGTTCGGCGTTTAGTGTTCGATGGTCGGTGTTCATTCCCCATCCTCTGTTTGCGGTACCAATTGCGACCAATGGTATCCGCCACCGCCGCTAACGATGAACCAGGGATTGAGGATCGACGGCTTGTTGTAACGCAGCGGATCACCTGCGGCATCGGTCACGTTACCGCCCGCCCCGAGTACAACCGCGTGTGCTGCGGCGGTATCCCATTCAGATGTTGGGCCGAGTCGAGGGTAGACGTCGGCAACTCCTTCGGCCACAAGGCAGATCTTCAGCGAACTGCCCATGCTGCGGACCTCGGGTTCTTGTTCGCTGGCCGTGAGTGCGGCGAGGAAAGCGTCAACGGCAAGACCACGGTGTGAACGGCTGGCGATCACGGTCGCCGTTCCACCGGAATAAATTCGGACCTGCAGCGTGCGATGTTTCCCGTCCCGGTCGACCAACCAGCCGCCGTATTCCGCTCCTCCGCAATAGCAAGTGCCGAGAACTGGGGCAACCACAACACCGAACACGGGCACTCGGTCGACGATCAACGCGATATTAACCGTAAATTCGTCATTGCGTTTGATGAACTCTTTGGTCCCATCCAGCGGATCGACAAGCCAAAAGACGTCCCAGTCCTTTCTTAGATCGTAGTCTGACGATTCCGATTCCTCTGAGAGAATGGGGATCTCCGGAGTTAATTCCGCCAACCCGGCGACAATGTGCTCATGCGCTAACCGATCGGCGCGGGTGAGCGGTGAGCCATCTCCCTTCGCCTCGACGTCAAAATCGTCCGAGTGGTAAACAGTGAGGATTTTCTCACCCGCTTCACGGGCCAATGTCTGTATTGCCTCAATTTCCGCCTTATCGACTTTCATAGCTTGCCGGTCGTTTCCTGAATCTGATGAGCGGGAAGAACATAGGGAGATAGTATAAATCAGCGGGTCACGTAGGTCACTTTCACCGCAAGTGACCAAGAATCGCCAATCATGACAACCAACACCGTCGCTGGGCGTTAGTGTGCCCACGGATCTGTCGGCTGCTTCTGTTGACGCGATGCATTACGATATGATAATGAAGCGAGGCAGGGTAGCAGGCAAAAATCAGTTAGGATTCTATCGTTATGGGAACTCCACGTGTTGGGTCAGGCATAAGTGTCGCAATACTGTTCGTATTGTGGTCGAGCGGCATTCAGGCGCAACGACCGGTCGAGTTACAAACGACGGATGCGATAGCGGTCGAGCGTTACGTCGATGTTCAGCGAGGTGAGTTGCCGATCATCATCTCAGCGCCGCATGGCGGTAGCATGAAACTTCCCGGCGTAGAGCCCCGGTCGGGTGAGGACCTGCCGGACAACGCTTCGAAGTTTGTCACTCTACAAGACTTCGGCACCGCGGACCTGGCTTCAGCTGTGGCCGCTGCGGTGGAGAGCCGATTTGGCAAGCGACCCTACTTGGTAGTCGCGCTTCCGCATCGCCGTTACCTCGACCCGAACCGATCCCCGCGTGAAGCGTATGAACATGAACTTGCCGGTCGGATCTATAAGAGGTACCACGATCATCTGGACAAGTATTGTCTGGAGGTTAGCAATCGGTTTCGCGGCGGAGTTTTGATCGACGTGCACGGCCAAGGGCTAGCCAGTGATACGGTTTTTCGCGGGACGCAGAACGGCCGCACAGTTCAGTTCTTGCGAAGACGATTCGGTGAATCGGCCCACGTTGGCAAGGAGAGTTTGTTCGGTTTGTTGAGTCAGCAAGGTTGGAAAGTTCACCCCAATCCGCTCGATGGTCGCGAGCAACCAGGGTACAACGGCGGCTACATCGTGCGGACCTACGGCAGCAATCAAACGTATGCTACCGACGCGATCCAGCTCGAGTTTGGTCGGTCGTACCGCGAAAAATCGACTCGCAAAAAAACGGCCAATCAACTCGCGGCCGCGTTACAAGATTACGCCGAAAAATACTTGCAGATCAGTGAATCAGCCGGCACGCGTTAGCGTCCGGTTCTCGCACGACCCAAAAACACTGGGGGAGCCAGTGCCACACATAATGCTCACAACATGTTCGTCGACTGGCGGGCTGTCACGTCGTATAATTAGGTCCGCACAGAAACGGTTGTTCACCATTTCTTAGGGCGAAAAAATGCACCGATCGACACTGAATCTCTTCGCGTTGTGTTGCCTGCTCAGCACCGGGCCAATGATGACTCGTGTTTCGGCCGCGGAGCCCGAGGAGACGGTGCTGCTGGCAACGGAGAAGCTACCCGGCGATGGCGTATGGAAGATGGCCGAGTCTCGACGCACTCCGGCGGGCCTGCCGATTCATGTTACCGTCTGGTTTGAAGACCAATTCCTCGGCGATGGCACGTCGTACAGTCGCCGCGCCAAAGAGCTCGCATCGTGGAAACGTCGTGAATTGCGGAAGTCGGTAGTCTCTACACTCAAGGCCATCAGTGAGCAGTCGTATGCGAAGGCCAAGGACTCGATCGACAAGTTAGTCGAGGCAGGCAGTCTATCGAATGTCGAGCGTCATTGGGTCGTGAATGGATTCAGCGGCGACGTCTCTCCCGACCATATCGGCGACCTTGAAGAGGTTCTGGGTGTCCGCAAAATATTCCGCGTCTCGAGGGTTAGAAGATCACCCGTTCCTCGACGCGCCGCTAAGTTGAGCCCTTTGATCGAGAGGGAGGCCTGGGCCAGCGATCGCTTCCTTCATCCCTGGTATACGCGAGCCCTGCTGGCAGATCGAGTTTGGGAGAAGTTTGGCGTCGCTGGGCAAGGAACACTGAATGTAATTCACGACTTCAATTTCGTACTTTCGGATGCCTACGCGTACAACCTCTACCGCAATCCGAATGAGATTCCGGACAACGGCAAGGACGATGACGGGAACGGACTGGTCGATGACTATCACGGTTACAATTTCCAGATTGGCTCGCCCCTCCTCGCCGTTTCACCAGCCGGTAGAAACACACGAAATGCGAGC
>LWDU01035486.1_pt1:0-22500 | contig 23747 bp, 18 predicted proteins | sample 727161 | NCBI WGS metagenome assembly LWDU01 (sample SAMN04566230, study PRJNA314399) | hydrothermal vent metagenome | isolation source: deep sea hydrothermal plume seawater | place: Mexico: Gulf of California, Guaymas Basin | collected 2004-07-11
TCGGTATCGGCATGTCTATTGCCGTGCCCAGCTTTCAGGGAATGCTGCAAAGAAACCGGCTGGCAACTCAAGCTAATGATTTGACGATGGCCATAAACCTGGCCAGGTCCGAGGCAAGCAGAATTGGCAACATTGTCAGCCTGCAGGCCGCTGTTGGTGACTCCGGCAATGAGTTCGGTGGAGGATACTGCATTGTCACCGGCAATCCTGGTAACTGCAACGGCACGGTTTTTAGGCGTTTTGCGGCGATTCCGGGAACAGCAACACTAGCGGGGCAACCAGAAGGCGGCTGGGCTGTACCTCGGACCTCGATACAGTTCAACGGACGGGGAGGGTTGAGTGGAACAAGCAACCAATACCTTGATCTATGTCTGGAGGGGCAGCTCGGCCGCCGGATTGAGATAAACATGATTGGTAGACCAAAGGTCTGGAGAGAAGCAGAACCCGGTGATCCAGTCCCTTCAGTGCAGCCGGATTGCTGATATGAAAACGCTTTTACTTTCCCGACAACGACAAAAAGGGTTTTCCCTGATCGAGGTGCTTGTTTCGGTTGTTATTATGTCCGTGGGCATTCTTGGTGTCGCAGGATTACAGGTGCTAAGCCTGCAACAAAACAGGAGCTCATTGTTTCGTTCAGAAGCACTCATGCTGGGTGGTGACATACTCGACCGGATGCGCGCAAACCCGCTTCAGAATTATGCTGGGTTCGATTTTCTAGATCCGCCGCCGCCGTCGGCGTCCAACTGTGTTGCTGACAGCTGTACCGCTGCCCAGATGAAAGACTTCGACATTGCATGGTGGCGCTGCTCGATCAATCACCTGGATGCCAGTAACAATCCTTTTGAAATTTGCGTCACCTTGGGTGTGACAGGTTCGTCACTGCCTGGAGGACAAGGAGAAATAGCGGATATCGGAGACGAAACGAATTGCAGCGTTGAGGCCGGGGAATCCTGTGTGATTGTCCAGTGGGTTGAGAGTCAATCTAAGAACCCGACCAATAGCTCGGTCACGCTTCGGGCAAGGATCAACTGATGTATCGATCGCTGCAGAAAGGTTTGTCCCTCGTCGAGCTGATGATCTCGTTGACCGTCGGGTCAGTTATTACTGCTGGGGTTGTGCAGTTATTCAGTGCCAACTCTGAAACGTATGGCGTGATGACAGGACAGTCTCGGATGCAGGAATCTGCCCGGTTTTCGCTCGACTTTATTGGTCGTGATATCTACAAGGCAGGTTATTTTGGATGTTTTTCGAGTAATGAACAGCTTTTCTGGACCGCGGCAAGTGGTGACGACATACCCTATGAATTTGATTTAAGAAGAGGGCTCCAGGGCTATAACGCTCCTGCCGTAGATCGTTTCTGGGATCCGGTTCTGGACGATCTGCCAACGACAGTTAACGGGACGGATACCAATGTGTTTGAGGGCGGCATTGGCATCAATACAGACAACATTGTAAGTGGCACAGATGTCATAACAATCAGGAGCCTTTCGCAACGAGACGTTGAAACCCGTTTGGCAGAGGAGCTTGTAAACGCCACCGATGATATTAAAGTCGTGAAGCCCGCCGATGGCACCGAACTTGGTTTCGATGTAGGTGATCTTGCAATGATTCACGATTGCGAGAAAGCGACGATATTTCAGGTGACTGGCCCAGTGCCCGGCTTATCAACCGAGTCGGATCCGATCGTTATTGAGCACGACGTTGACATAGCGGTCCCTTGGGGGAATAGTTTTTCGAGATTGGCGATTAAAAACAGCTTTGGTACCGACGCTTATGTTAGTGCCATTGAGACGAACACTTACTTTATTGCTCCCGGTCAAGGGGAAAACAATAGTGGCCAAGCGCCGCTCTCACTGTGGAGAAAATCCGGAACAACATCCCCGGTTGAACTTGTTGAGGGGATCGAAAATCTGCAAATTCTTTATGGTGTATCGACCGACGATGACCTTACTCCAAACCAATACGTGAGCTCAATCAACGATGTAAGCCTGAAAGATGTCGTGACCATTCGGGTCACGGTGATCGCTAACTCTATTGATGATGTTGGCGGTTCCAGCTCCCCAACACACGGCTGTACTATCCAAAACTGCTATACAGGTAAAGGTGAAGCAGCGATAGACGGTTTGATACGCCGAGCTTTCACCCAAACTTTTATGCTCAGAAACAGAAGCTAATGATGATGAAGCGAAACCACCAAGTCCTGCCAAGCAAACGACGTCAAGCGGGTATCGTCTTGTTCATGAGCCTGGTCATGTTGCTGTTACTGACAATGTTAGGAGTTTCATCGATTCAGACGACGTCACTGCAGCTACGGATGGCGCGCAACGCCAATGATGGGAATCTCGCTTTTCAGGTAGCGGAAGTGGCGCTGCGAGACGGAGAAAATCTTCTGGAGAATCTTAACAGCCTGACTGATTTTGGCGTTCCCCTTCCCCCTGGCGTTGCATGCCCACCCTTTGTAATACGCGTCCAAGGTTATTACTTTGAGGCAGCGCCCTGTGCCGCTCCAAACTGGAAGGAGTTGGACTGGACCGGCGACACTGGCTTTATAGCTAGTACAATCAACGTTACCGGTGTGGCAACTCCGCCAAAATATATCGTCGAGCACGTACAAACAATCATTGCAGATGCAGATGCACTGAATCTTGATAATATTGGCGACGATATAGGGGCTGGTCAAACTGAGGTTTTTCGAGTTACTGCTCGGGGATATGGCGCCACTGCAGATGCGCAAGTCATGATTCAAGGAACCTACGGGAAGCAATTTTAGGTCGTTAAAAGAGCGAAGTAGAACCTTTCGTTCAGTTAATTCGACCCTTGAGTCAATGGTTCGGCTACAAGCTATATCTTGCCTGTATATTATTTTTGGCGTTCGTTCGGTAGAACGGAGCAGCACGTAAAATTGATAAATCGAGAAAACCTATGCGCAACTATTTTACCTTTGGACGACATAAATGGGCGTCACGATTATTCGCGTTAAGTGTTTTTTGCACGGTCCAACTTTGTTGTTCCTTCGCGTTAGCGCACAAGAACTCTGATGGTACCCACGTTCTTGCGGTTGATGACCAGGTTACCGTGCCGTTAGGTGAGACCAGTTTCATTTTTTGTCATCAAGACAACGATAACCTGAACGGAAAAGAAGCACCTTTGACGACGCAGAATAAGAATGGCTCCTTTAAGATTCCCGACAATGGCCCGATGTCAGGTGCCTCTTTGGTTAACGAGGCGCGCTGTAATGATGCGTTTCTGGGCAGGTCTGATTATTTCAATGCAGTGAGTATTTCGCTAACGCCCGGGGCGCAGGGTACTGGATCCATCCGTTATAGAATCAAAGATGGCGACAGAAAGAATTTTACCAGGAACAAAGACAACAATAATGCCGGTTGCAATAGCCCTGGTATCAATAATGACTCCTGTGGGATTCTGACGGTTACCGTGGGCGCGACCGATCTCACCGTAACATCGGGTCCTACGGCGCCAGCGATCGATGAAAACAGCGGCGCGGGTCAAGTTATCTATACCGTAACTGCTAATGCTACCGCTGGGTTGTACGATACAGAACCGCTAATTTACAGTTTTGCTGGGGGCGCTGATGACGCTTCTTTTTCAATAGATTCATCGAATGGGCAAGTGACGCTAGTGGGCGATCCGGATGCCGAAGTTAAGGACTCATATAGTTTTGATGTGAAGGTTGCCGACGTCGGTGGCAATGAGTCTGCGGTCCAAAGCGTCTCCCTGGTAATCAATGGCTTGAACGATAATGCCCCCATACCGCAGGCGAATAGTGTGACCGTGGTTAAGGGGCAATCGGTGACCCAAAGTAACCTGGATACAGGCAATAACCTGTTGCAGGGCTTAATCGATAACGATGCAGGTGATACCCATTCTGTGAACACGGTGTCGGCGTCAGGTCCTAGCAACGGCACTTTGGTACTATCGGCAAACGGCACATTTACCTACACCCATGATGGTACTGGAAACCTTACTGATAGCTTTATTTTTGAGGCTATTGATTCGAGTGATAATCGAGGTAGCGCTTCGGTCTCGATAACCGTTATTGAAGAAAATGATAGTGACCCGGTGCCTCAGGCAAATAGTTTGACCGTCGCAGAGGGTCAATCAGCTGATCAGACCGATCTAGATACAGGGTCTAATCTCTTGCAGGGTCTAACGGACGCGGACGTGGCTGATACGCATACTGTGAATACAACGCCATTGGTAGGTCCCAGTAACGGCACCCTGTCATTGTCGGCCGACGGTACCTTTAGCTATGTTCACGACGGTTCCGAGAATTTCAGTGACAGCTTTCGTTTTGAGGCGATCGATTCGACCGGTAATACGGGCAGCGCCATGGACGATCCGGCGCCGCAAGCCAATAGCGTCACGGTGAACCAGGGCGAATCAGTGACCCAGAGCGATCTTGATACGGGAACCAGCCTTTTGCAGGGGCTAATCGATGCGGATTCGGGCGACACTCACACAGTGAATACGACGCCGGTGTCAGGAACCAGTAGCGGTACCTTGGTATTGGCGGCTAACGGCACCTTTAGCTACACCCACGATGGATCGGCTAACCTGACGGATGCGTTTACCTTTCAAGTGATCGATTCAGGGGCTAACACGGGGGATGCCACTGTCACCATTACAATCACGATACCGGCTGTTGACGCAGCGCAGCCAGAGGCATTTGACGATCATTACAGTGTTTTTGCTGGGCTGGTGATGGAAGAAGATGGTGACCCCATCACCTTCAACGTTCTGTCGAACGATCAGCTGGGTGACGAGCCTGCCTATGTGATTAGAGTAGGTCAGCAAATCGCGGATTCCGAGGGTATACCGCGTGCATGGCGAACCACTTCGCGATTGGTCGATACGTCTAACACGGGGGACTTTTCCATTGCGATGAATGGGGAGGTCAGTTGCTCGAGCGATGAATGCTTGGGAGGGCAGACAGCTGACTCGACGTTAATCGGATTTACGATTTTAGAAAATTCCATCATATACCGGCCCGGGCTAAATTTTAATGGTGAGGACTCTTTTACCTATTGCATCCGAGATGCAGTCCATTCACCAGTGGATGACAGCTGCGCAACGGTGACAGTTTGGGTGACGCCAGTTAACGATTTACCTAGAGTGCCGACGGAAATCGTATACACCATGGATCAGGGTGACGGCCTTTTCGTTTCTGGCGGTAACGGGCTCGGCAGCGTTGTGGATCGTATTGATAACACGGTGATTGACGGGTTGGCCTGCGATCCAAGTGACCTAAGCTGCACTCGAACGTCGGATACCTTGTACTTTTCCGTCACTAGCTTAACGACTGATCAGGGCGGTGTTTTGGAGGCATTTAATAGTGACGGTACATTCACGTTTAGGCCGAGTGCATCGTTCTTCGGGGCGGAGGGTTTCTTTTTTACTGTATGTGACTCGGCGGTCCCATCTGCGGAGACATGTACTGACGGCAACTATGTCACGATCATCGTTAATGAAGGAGGCTCCGCGCCAACGGGTTCGACTGACGGTGTAGTCGAGGTTGATTTTGACCTTGCCGAGATCCCGCTCGAACTGTTGCTGGGTACCGAGGCGAATGTCCTGGTGGTTCACGATGATTCAGGCTCTATGAGCTGGGATATCCTCACAGAAGGAGAGTCGGGTAAATATCGTTTTGGTGGAAATAGAGCGCTTTTTTTTCTCAGTAAGGCAACGAGTAATAATTACAAATACCTTGCGGCGAGCGAAAAAGCACGGACTAATACGGGTTACTGGCGTCTGCGAAATTCGCGATATAACAAGGTGTACTACAATCCGAACACCCGCTACGAGCCATGGGTAGGGTTGGCGCCGGGTGGGCTTAGTTACCCTCCTTCAAACCCTGCACACGCATTGCATAATCCGGTTTCGCCCAATGGGAGTTGGACTAACCTGCTCAACAATCAGCAGTATACCGCGTACGGGAGTAACGGCAATTACACGAACGTTAACCTTTACCTGCCGCGCTACTATGTCTGGGTAAACAAGGATACCTCAGAAGTTAACCCGGACCTTGACGCGACACCTTCTCCCTATAAGGGCTCTGACGCTAGCTATTGCGTGCGAACCTGGCCGATTGATGCGGTTAACGAAGCGAGATGCCTATCTGATGGGCTTCTGATTGAGATTAAGCCTGCGTCACAAGGTGGGTCAGATAGCTACCCCAGACCGGAATCCCGAACGGATTGTGTCACCTCGGATAATTCCTGTTCCTTTCAGGAGGAACTGCAGAACTTTGCAAACTGGTTCACCTACTCACGAACTCGAGAGTTTACCGCTAAGTCGGCCCTCGGCAGGGTAATAGCAGGGTCCGAGAACCTTCGGGTGGGCTTCACCACCCTTCGCTCGACTAGACCCAGTGAGCCAATCAAGACCATGAACAGTTCTGAGAGAACGGGCGCCAAGGCAGACTTACTCAATACAATTTACGAGACTTACTCTAGTGGTGGTACGCCACTAAGGCAAGCGCTGAGGGGAGCGGGTCGACATTTTGCCTGCAAAAGTGGAGACATCTATGGTTCAACCAGTAATTCGGCCCCGGGAGATTCGGCGTGCCCAGTTTTAGCAGCGCCCAACGGTAACTGCCAGCAAAACTTTACGCTGTTGATTTCTGATGGTGCGTGGAACGGAAGCAGCCCTTCGATCGGAAATTCTGACAACAATAACAATACAGATTTCGATGGTGGCGTATACGCTGGCGGAGCCTCCGATACCTTGGCCGACGTTGCGATGAAGTACTACGAAGAGGATATACACCCAGGGCTTCAGGATGAAGTGCAGACTTCGGCAAGGGATATCGCTGGCGCTGCGGAAGATGCGTTCAGGGACAATTCTAATGTCCTGATGCACCAGCATATGAAGACTTTCACGGTTGGTTTTGGTGTAAACGGTCTTGTCGAAGAAGAAGACGTACCAACGAACTACACCACTACCTTTAACTGGGGCAACCCAACCAATTCGGAGAGTAAGATCGATGATATGCGGCACGCTGCACTCAACGGGCGTGGTCAGTATCTCAGTGCGGCAAATCCCCTGGAGTTTTCAGAGGCCTTGGAGAAAGCTTTTGCGGAGTTCCAGCAGGGAAGTGGCGCAGCATCGGCAGTCTCATTTAACTCTCAGGAAATTCTCGAGGACACGCTGGTATTCCGTTCTTTTTATAACACAAAGAACAATACTGGCGATCTGATCGCGCAGAGAATTGCCCCTGATGGCGTCGTAACGGAGGAGCCTGTCTGGGAGGCGGCCACCCAACTAGATGCAATAGCGTCGAGCGACCGCGTGATTTTGACCTATAACGGCCAAGATGGAATACCCTTTAGGCCGGCTGCTCTCAACGCCGACCAAAAGGCAGCCTTTAGCGTGGCACCTGGTAGCGATCCAATAGACACGGTGATAAGCCAGCGAGTGTCGTACCTGCGAGGTGACAATGCTAACGAACGTCCTGTTGGTAACTTCCGGGAACGTCCAGGCATCGCCGGTCGCCTGGGTGATATTGTGCACTCAGCGCCCACCTTCATTGGTCCTCCATCGAGGTTACGCAGAGGCAGTGAGCCATTCCCTCAGGGTGTGGGTTCCTACTCACAGTTTCGGTTCGACAATAAGGATCGCGAGCCTGTAATTTATGTTGCCGCTAATGATGGCATGTTGCATGGGTTCGATGCTGAAACTGGTGATGAAGTGGTCGGCTATTTGCCGAATAATCTGATTACAGGCACCTACAGTAATAGCGTTACGAATCTGCTCGATTACCAATATACCCATAAGTACTTTGTGGATTCGACACCAGCCATCAACGATGTCTACTTAGATGTCGACGGTGATGGTGATAAAGAGTGGCGGACCATCCTGGTCAGTGGCCAGGGAGGTGGCGGTAAAGCTTACTTTGCGCTGGACATTACTGATCCAACCGCGTTTGGTGATCTTACGTCAGAGCAGGTAGTGCTGTGGGAGTTCACTGATGAAGATGACACTTACCCGACTGACGGGTTGGGTCTCCCGTTGCTTACTGACGCAGACGGGGACGGTGATGTAGATGACCAGCGTCAGGATCGGTTGTCACCGCCACAGCCCGTCAAAGACCTTGGCTACACGTTGAGTGTGCCGACTATCGTGATGAGTAACCTGTTGGATGATGACTTTGAAAACATCTGGGTCGCAATAGCGGGTAATGGTTACAACTCTACCGCAGGTATTGCCAAGTTGTTGGTTATGTTCCTTGAAGGTGGATTAGATGGCACGTGGTGTCACCCTGACGTTAACCATAATGTTATCCCGAATGGCAGCTATCCCGCTGACTGTCAGGATGGCGATCAGCAGGACTTTGTTAAATTGGATACCGGGTTCGGTGCGCTAACAGGTGTTCCAAACGGTCTAGGTGAACCCAGACTCATCGATGCAGATGGCAACGGCACTGCCGACTATGCTTACGCCGGTGACCTGCAGGGTAACTTCTTCCGTTTTGACATCACTGACGCTAATTTCAATAACTGGAGTGTGACCAAGATTTTTAAGGCCCAGTACAAGCCAGGTACAGCAGATGAGAAAAACCAGCCGATCACCACTCAACCGCTTGCCATCGTTCACCCTACGGAAGATGAAGGCTTTATAATCATTTTTGGCACAGGTGCTTATCTGCGAAACGGCGACTCTACCGATGCAGAAACCCAGTCTATTTACGGTATCTGGGATCGGCTTGGGTCGGCGCTTGTATTGAAGTCCCAACTTCAGCCTCAAAGTTATACCAATGTTGACGATGTGTTGGGCAAGTTAAGAACCCTCTCAGATGATGATGTTGACTATACTGTCGCTGGTTCTCAAAAAGGTTGGTATAACGATCTTGATTCTCCAGCGGCAGGCGCTTTGCCAGGTTCTCCAGCCGAGCTTCCTGGTGAGAGAGCTGTAAGAAACATACAGTTGCGTGGTGGCATCGCGTTCGTGAACTCTATCTTCCCAAGGGCGCCTGGGAGTTGCGTTGGGCTGGCGGGTGGAGCAGTCTTGTCGTTCTGCCCGGCTACCGGTGGTTCAATCTGCTTTAATCGAACGGTGTTTGACCTGAACGACGACGGTACCTTCGATGGTAGCGACGATATAGGCGGCACTCAGACGGCTGCGGGTATCATCCTTGAGGACCCTGCGCCGCCCACAGACTCGACGTTCATCGATAATAAACGAGTGACCCAGTATGGCCGCGAGCTGCACATTATTTCAACGAATACCTCGGTGAGCGGGAACACAGGCCGGCTGTCATGGAAGCGACTAGAAACGGTAGATTAGGAGAAATAGGGTGAAAAAGTTACTGATGTTACTTGTCTTGATGATGCCGTTAGTTGTGTTAGCAGAGACCTTCGATGAAATGCTGCAAGGGTTGGATGGTCAGGCTTTTAAAAGGTTTGAAAATGGCGTTATTGTTGAGCTGAACTATGTGACCAGAACGATCCAGGTCAGCGGTTATGACTACCAAGTCAGCCCCGCTTTTGGCGAAAATGTGACGGACATTTCGTTATATGGAACCTCGGCTGGATCACTCGAACTTCTGTCCGTTGGGATGAAAGTAGAGATGGAGTACTTCGAGCTTGGCCATGCAAGATTGGCGACGGCGATAAAAGAACTTGACCCAAACCTTGAAGTTGAATTCTAACATCTAAGCTGCCGACCTTTCCGGTCGATGGGGTGTCCAGCCTTATCGACCGAACGGTTCTGCCTGACCCTGCCCTGTACATTGATCACGATCTGGCGTGCATACTTCGGGTTGGCGTTGGCCGGGCAGATGACAAAATTCCCGTTTTGAAATTTCGTATATCCCATCGACGTCATCTGTAGGTACTGTTTGTTCTGGAATGCACGCCAGGTAACTGAGTTATCAGAGTTATTGTTTGATATACGAGCGATGAGTTTTTCTTCAGGTTCATGCCTTGCGTTTCTGTTCCTGTCCAGGAACACCGAAAGTTCACCTGCCCAGGAAGCGCCACATTTTCCGTTAGCCTTTGTCGCGCATAATGTCGCGACCGTGTGGTATTGCACCGCTGTGTGACGGGTAAAGTTGACGGCGGCGACCAGTCGATTGATTGAGGATGTCGTTTTACTGCGAATGAGCATGGCGTTAATGGGCGGAATCACGAATGCCATCAACGTCAGGCTAATCCCCAGAACAGTGATCATCTCGAAGGTGGAATATCCAGATCGAAGGCCGCGCATAACAGTGTCCCGTTACTAATAATGCTATCTGGCATCAGATTAGAGCGGGAGCTGTGGGATTAATGCAGGACTTCTCGTCCAGGTGTGCGAGCGTTTAACCAGTCAACAGGTGAGTCTAATTCAGACCCAGTTTTTTCAGCTTGTAGCGTAACGCGCGGAAGGTAATACCCAGCTTCCTGGCCGCTGCTGTTTTATTCCATCGAGTCGTTTCAAGGGCATCAACGATGAGGCTCTTTTCAATATTTTCCAGATAGGAATCCAGCGACTCCTCATCTTTCGGTAGCGCTGATCGGGGTGTTTTATCGATCGCCTCTTCTGGCTCCCGCGCGTCGTCCTCACCATCGTATACTGGTTTGGTGAATTGCTCGTCTGTCGGAGACGTAAGGGTCAACTGCAGGTTGTCGGGCATGATGATATCGTTCTCACACAGCGTGATGGCTCTTTCCAGGATATTCGCAAGCTCTCGAACATTCCCAGGGAAATGATACCCGGTGAGTTCGCTGATCGCCTCGCTGCTGAGCCTGGGCTTCGGGACCTGGTAGTCATCTGCAATCCTGCTGAGTAAATCCTCGGCAAGAACTGGAATGTCCTCAGCGCGCTCCCGAAGGCTTGGCACGTGGAGCTCTATGACATTAATACGGTAAAAAAGATCTTGCCGGAAGGTCCCGCGCTCAACCTCGGTTGTCAGGTCCTTGTGAGTTGCGCTCAGAATTCGCACATGAACACTTAGTTCCTGCTGTGAACCAATCGGCCTGATCGCCTTCTCCTGAATACCGCGGAGCAGCTTCACCTGCATTGCAAGCGGGAGGTCTGCTACTTCATCCAGGAAAAGCGTTCCTCCATTGGCAGCCTGGAAGAGGCCTTCCTTGTCCGCAACCGCGCCTGTAAAACTTCCCTTGGTGTGACCAAAAAACTCGCTTTCCATTAGCTCGCTGGGAATTGCGCCGCAATTAACGGGAATGAATGGACCCCCAGCACGCGGACCATTTTCGTGAATCGATCTTGCCACCAGCTCTTTACCACTGCCGGATTCGCCACTGATATAGATAGGAGCCTGGCTTCTCGCCAGTTTTGATATCTGCTTGCGCAGCGCGATCATTACTGTTGTTTCACCCAGAAGGCTGGGTGAATCGATGCCGGTTTTGGTGTCCAGGGGCTTCAGGTTCAGCGCTGTGTCGACAAGACTCCGCAAGAGTTCGAGGTTGACTGGCTTGGAAACGAAATCGAATGCACCCGCTTTCAATGCTTCAACCGCAGAATCCATACTGCCGTGTGCGGTGATTATTGCAACGGGTACCTGTGGATAGTTGCTGTTAATGTGTTGGACGAGCTCAATGCCGTTACCGTCCGGCAGGTTCATATCTGTCATACAGAAGTCGAATTCATTGTTTTGTAATAGCGCCTTGGCAGAGGTTACATCTTTTGCGCTTAATGTTTCGATGCCCATACGACCCAGTGTGATCTCCAGAAGCTCACGGATGTCAGGTTCGTCATCGACAATAAGTGCGTTCTTCTTTGGCATTGGTTTTTATGGTTCCGTGAAAGTTATCTTGAACGAACTTCCGCCCGTGTCTGCTCGTTTGTAATTAAGTCGAGCATCGTTCGCGGCACATAGTTCTTTTGACAAGTAGAGGCCAAGACCCGTTCCGGTCGTTTCTGTAGTGTAGAATGGTTCGAAGAGGTTGGACACTAATTCCTCATCAACACCATGTCCGTAATCAATAATTTCAAGGAACGGTAAGCGTGTCTGCGGGTCCCTTCCACCCCGTATCGCCAGTCTCGGTTCGCTTGTTTTCTTTTTGCTGTATCTAATGCCATTTTGGCAAAGGTTCTCCATAATCTGTGACAAATGAAGTGGGTCTGCTGTTATGACGGTATCGTTGGGATTCAGCAGTACCGTGATCTGGGGTTTTTCCTGCCCATCGGTTTCGAACTCTGTCACGAAGTTCGACAGCCACTGGGCCAGCACAATTATTTGCGGCTCTGCTGATTTTCTTCGCGACAGCTGTAGTACGTTTTCGATAACGCCATTCATTCTGACACTGTGGTTTTGAATGATCTCGCACAGGCGAGCGTCACCTTTGTCCAGGTTTTTTGATTCCCCTAACAGCTGAGCTGCGTGGCTAATGGCGCCGAGCGGATTTCGGATTTCATGGGCGATGTTGGCGGAAAGTCGGCCGAGGGAAGCCAGCTTGAGCTGTTGTGCCTGCTTTTGAACTTCGGTGCTGTCCTCAAGAAAGATGAGCGTATCGGCTTCCGGCGAGGGTGTATGCAGTTCCGAAAATGTTGCAACAAGCTCCTTGCCTGTCGCAGTCACGTTAAAGGTTACTTCACCGTGCGAAGGATCATCCCGCCAGCGGGTGACAGCGTGAAGGAGGTTATCGGGAACACTTTCATAATCAGAGCCAGGTTGACTGGGTGTAGAAAGAAACCTCTCTGCGGACTGGTTCATCAGCCTTGGTTTACTATTGTTAGTCAGCACCACAACACCTGTCCGAAGACCACCGATGACCAGTTGGTTGATTTGTTCCAGCGTATAAACCTCGGACTGTCGTTTTTGTAGTTGGCGTGACAGGGTCTGGAACAGGATATTGGTTACAAAGTAGACGATTCCCAGGAGCCCGGCCTGGAAGAAACTTTGGATATCATTTTCATTAAGAAAAAATAGATAGAACTCGCCATAGATTGTGAGGATAAAGGCGATCGCGGGTAGCACGGTCGATACTCGGCCGTAAACCATGCCTCCGGCGAAAGCGAGGGTAAAGAACAGGAAGCTACCGAGCCCGGAACTGACCCCGCCGCTGGCAGACATCAGTAGCGTTAGGGCGATGATGTCCCCGATAATCACAAAGATTGCAGTCATCGGTTTTGACAGAAAGTTAACGTTGGCGAACAGCGTAGCGATGCCGAGCACCACGTTAACAATGATGTAACTGACGATGGTGATCTTGAAAAGTTCCGGGTCTACCTTGCCAACAAAATCATTAAGATTGGGGTCCAGGAACAGGAACAGGAACAGGCAAGAGATTAATACGCGGTAATAATTATAAATCCGGAATATTGTGGCCCGTTGGGCTTTTTTTTGTTCTTCCAAGAATGACTGGTCGAACTGCTTCATGGTCTGTTGCTAGCCTAAGAGCCCAAAAGTCACCACATTCAGCCAGCCACGACCCCTGGCTCGAATACCTTTGTTCTTTTTAAAGTTTCCCTGATCGTCCAGGGATTTATGTTCAGGGTAGTTGCTATTGAGTACCAGCAAGGCTTCCTCTGCCAAATCGTTCATTTTCAGCAATTGGTAGGCCTCTACCATTATTGCCAGCGCATCTGGTACCGCCACGGCCCCCTGGAAATTTTCAAATACATAACGGCCCCGGTTCGCCGCGGCGACATAGGCGCCGCGCTTGATGTAATAGCGGGCTACATGTATTTCGGCTGTAGCAAGCAGGTTGCGCAGGTATTTCATTCTTTCTTGGGCGTCGGGCGCATACTCGCTGTTCGGAAATCGATTGATTAGCTGGGAGAAATCCTGGAAGGATTCCCTGGCGGCACCTGGGTCACGGGTAGACGGGTCCATGGGGATGAAACTGGATAGAAAGTTTTTATCCTGTTCAAAGGACACCATGCCCTTGAGGTAATACGCATAGTCGACATTGGGATGCGTGGGGTGCAATCGGATAAATCGATCTGCAGCGGAACGTGCGGCTTCAGGCTGCGCGCTTTTGTAATAGGCAAAGATAATCTCAAGCTGAGCCTGTTCTGCGTACCGGCCAAAGGGAAAGCGGGATTCCAGTAGCTGGAGCTTCTGGATGGCGCCTGCATAGTTGCCGGCCCTGAGGCTATCCTGCGCAGAGGTGTAGTAAGCCAGTTCAGTAGCTTCCAGATCGTCCTCTACCTCATCTTTAGAACAACCGGTTATGAGAGCAAGAGAGAGTAGGATTACAGTAATATAACGCATGAGTAGGATCTGAGTGCTTGAAAATCGGCTAATTAAACCATAGCCTCTGCGCAAAGCCCAATTAGTAGCGCTTGTGCCCCTTCAAATACATCATGAGTTAGTGATTCCCAAGATACACACTCTTCGGCGACTGGATCAGTCTGTGTCGGAATTGCTGCCTCAGTACTCGAGAGCTCGCCTGCAACAATGGATCAAAGCAGGCGATCTGACCGTCAATGGCAAACCGGCCAAATCAAAGGATCGTCTGGTCGGTGGAGAGAAGGTGCAGGTATCCGTTTTTGAGGAAGACAACGACGACCGCGCAGAAGATATACCGTTAGATGTCGTGTTCGAAGATGAGCACCTGCTAGTCGTCAACAAGGCGCCAGGGCTGGTAGTCCATCCAGGGGCCGGAAACCCCGGCGGCACCCTGCTAAATGCATTGCTTCATCATGAGTCAGGGCTTGCCTCGATCCCCCGGGCCGGCATTGTTCACAGGCTCGATAAGGAAACCAGCGGTTTGATGGTCGTTGCCAAGACGCTGGAAACACAGAACCATATCGTCAAGGAAATTCAGGCAAGAACTGTGTCGCGAATATACGATGCCCTGGTTTACGGTGTAGTCACCCGGAGGCGGGGTCGCGTGGATCGTGCGATTGGCCGACACCCTGTTCACCGAAAAAAAATGGCGATCCGCAGAGACGGCAAAGAAGCGCGGACAAATTATCGTGTCCTGGAGCAGTTTGACGAGCACGCCCTTGTTGAATGCCAACTGGATACCGGTCGAACGCACCAGATCAGGGTTCATCTTCAATCCCTTGGCAATCCATTGATTGGTGACCCGACTTATGGCGGGCATTACAGGCGACCAAGGTCCGGGGATGAATGGCTGTCAGATACGCTCCGGGATTTCAAACGCCAGGCGCTGCATGCAAAAAAACTTGCATTACAGCATCCTGCAACCGGCAAAAAGATGACGTGGACTGTAAAGCCGCCTGAGGACTTCACGGAGTTGCTGGACCTTCTCTATGGATAAATCGCCATATGGCTAGTCTGGAGCCGGATTGGCCGGCGCCCGTGAACATCAAGGTGCTCTTTTCAGATCGCCGCGGTGGTTGTAGCCATGCGCCATATGCCAGTCTTAATCTCGGATCTCATGTCGGCGACGACGCGGCTTTGGTTACGCGAAACAGAGCATCAATCGATGTTCCCGGTGAACCGTACTGGCTGGAACAAACCCATACTGATATCTGCGTTAATGCGGATATAGATGCAACCGACCGGTTGGGTGATGCCAGCATCACAAGGGAGCAGGGAAAGGTGCTGGCAATCATGGTGGCTGATTGTCTGCCCGTTATGTTTACTTCACGTGAGGGCGATATTGTAGGGATTGCCCACGCAGGCTGGAGAGGTCTTGCTAATGGTGTCTTGTCTTCGACGGTTATGGCGCTGGGTTCGGGTTCGATGCAGGCTTGGATGGGTCCCGCAATAGGGCCTTGTCACTACACAGTGGGGGAGGATGTCAGGGCCAGTTTTTCTTCTGGCACAGGGTTTGCTACTAAAAGTCCTGAGAATAAATGTCCTGAGAATAAGAGTCCTGAGAATGCTAAATGTCCTGAGAATGCCAATAGTGCCGAGAGTAAGTTCTCGATGGACCTTTATGCGATTGCAAACGAACAGCTGCAGAGTCTGGGCGTTGAAGTCTACGGCGGTGGTCTATGCACCTATTGTGATTCGTCAAGATTTTTTTCTTACAGAAGGGATGGGGTGACCGGGCGCATGGGCGGGTTTATCTGGATGGAATAAGCGCCCAGGCTGACTCACCCTGAAAGATCAGCCTAGCTGCAATTTTCCCTGATGGTTGTCTTTGCCGTATCAATCCTGGATTGTTTTTCTTCCTCCGAGAGTACCCTGACCTGTCCATCGTCACCCTGAACCTTGATGCGATTGTAGTTCTGGAGTTGTGCGAGGTTTAGTTTCCCGATATTACAGTTGGACTTCTTGGCCGCGGCGATTTCCTTATCTATGCGGGCTATTTGGGTGGCGATTTCAACATCAATATCGCGCTCCTCTTCCGCTGCTGGTGCAGCAGTCTGTTGAGTTGCGGTCTGCTCTGGTGCTTCTTGCTCTAGCGGCTCGTCGCTCTGGTATCCGAATCTCTGGCCGCGGGTGATAAAGCGAGCATCGAATCCCTGCGGGTTATGTTCCGAATAATTCACGACGCCATCCTCGTCGATCCAAGTGTAGTACTCATCTTCGGCGTCAGAGGATGCTGCATAGAGTAGAACGAGCAGGCCTATCAGACCTGCGGTAGATTCTAACTTTCTCATGTAAACCATCACAGAAAAACAATATTTCAAGAATATTACTGTAAGATTGTGCACTATTCGCACCGATGAAAATAGTCATTTTTCAGGCTCGGTTTAGCCAGGTTTGACTAGGCATTCAGGATACATGAGAATGCCCGCCCCTTTTGGGGCGAAATTTACGGAAAAATCAGAGGTATATCGTGGAAAAGTTATCTGGCGCGGACATGTTGATCCGGGCCCTCCAGGACGAGGGCGTTGATCACGTTTTTGGGTATCCTGGTGGGGCTGTGCTGCATATCTATGATGCTGTGTTCAGGCAAAATAGAATTCAGCATGTGCTGGTGCGCCATGAACAGGCTGCAACCCATATGGCGGACGGCTATGCGCGTTCCACGGGCCGCCCTGGTGTAGTCTTAGTGACCAGTGGCCCGGGGGCTACTAATGCGATCACGGGTATAGCGACGGCCTATATGGATTCAATTCCCATGGTGGTGATTTCCGGGCAGGTACAAAGTCACCTGATTGGTACAGATTCGTTCCAGGAGACAGACATGGTGGGTGTCTCGAGACCCATCGTGAAACACAGTTTTCTGGTCCGCACAGCGTCGGAAATACCCGAAACGATCAAAAAGGCGTTCTATATCGCTACTTCTGGTCGTCCGGGGCCTGTGGTCGTCGATATCCCTAAAGATTTGACTGATCCGACAAACCTGTTCGACTATAGCTACCCGGAAACGGTAACGATGCGGTCCTATTCACCTGCAACCAGAGGTCATACGGGCCAGATCAAGAAAGCGATCAAGTTGCTCGCGAAGTGTGAGCGGCCGATGATTTATGCGGGTGGGGGCGTTGTTCAGGGAGACGCTTCCAGCCAACTCATCGAATTAACAAGGCTGCTGGGTTTCCCGATTACCAACACTTTAATGGGGTTGGGTGCATTTCCTGGCACAGACAGACAGTTTCTGGGCATGCTTGGTATGCATGGCACATTTGAAGCAAACAACGCCATGCACCATAGCGATCTGGTGTTTGCCATTGGTGCCCGCTTTGATGACCGGGTAACGAATACTGTTTCCAAGTTTTGCCCTTATGCAGAAATTATCCATCTCGATATCGATCCCACATCGATCTCCAAGACTGTTAATGCTGATGTCCCTATCGTTGGGCCGGTAGATACAGTCCTGGATGAAATGATCAAACTACTGGAACCTGAAGTTGCTGAGCGTTCTGAGATACAGCAACAAATGTTGAAGGAATGGTGGGAACAGATCGAAGGGTGGCGGAAACAGGATTGCCTGGCGGTTATCAGGGACGAAAGTGAGGATATTATAAAGCCGCAGGAAGCGGTGCAGGCTGTCTATAAGGCAACCGACGGAAAGGCGTACGTGACGTCCGACGTCGGCCAGCACCAGATGTTTGCAGCACAATATTACCCATTTGATGAGCCTCGAAAGTGGATCAACTCGGGTGGGCTTGGGACGATGGGTTTTGGGCTGCCAGCGGCCATGGGCGTGCAGGTTGCCTTCCCGGATGAGCAGGTCGTTTGTATCACGGGTGAAGGCAGTATCCAGATGAATATCCAGGAGCTTTCGACCTGCTCGCAGTACGGATTGCCCATCAAGATTATCAACGTTAACAACGGGTCACTGGGTATGGTGAAGCAGTGGCAGGATATGCAGTATGAAGGTCGCCATTCACATAGTTATATGGACTCGCTGCCAGATTTTGTAAAACTGGTTGAGTCCTACGGGCACGTGGGATTCAAGATCGAATCGCGGGACGAACTGGAACCGGTAGTGGCCGAGGCGATGGCGATCAAAAACAAGCTTGTGTTTGTCGACATCCTGGTTGACCCGTCAGAGCACATTTATCCAATGCTGATTTCCCCGAACGGATCGTTGCGCGATATGTGGCTCAGTAAGGGGGTACGAACCTGATGAGAAGAATTATTTCCGTGCTGATGGAAAACGAGCCTGGTGCTTTATCGCGAGTGATTGGTTTGTTCGCCCAGCGAAACTACAACATCGAAACACTCACGGTAGCGCCTACCGAAGATTCGACCCTGTCCCGTCTGACGCTGTCTACTCTTGCGGGTGACGAACAGGTAGAGCAGATCACCAAGCAACTCAACAAACTGATTGAGGTCATAAAGCTGGTTGACCTGACCGAGGGTGAGCACATATGTTAATCAAGCTGAAGGCAACCGGTGCCCAGCGTGCAGAAGTAAAGCGCACGTCGGATATCTTCCGCGGGCAGGTTATTGATGTGACGCAGAGTACGTACACAATCCAGTTGACCGGTACGACCGAAAAACTCGATGCCTTCCTTCGAGCGTTACCCGAATCCAGTGTGATGGAAGTCGTGAGATCCGGTGTATCCGGACTCTCCCGGGGCGAGAAAGTGCTCACAACGTAGTTGTAATGGTGGGTTTAACGGTGGAATAATGGGGTCGGAATAATGGGGTCGGAGTAAAGTGCCAGAGTATTTACTCTGGCACTTTACTCCGACCCCACCATTGAGGCGAGACAATGACAGACCAGGAACCGGTAACCCCAGAGCAGGGAACCGTAACGCAGCTACCAAAACGCAAAGGCCTTAAAAAAGGCGTCTACCTGCTACCTAATCTCATCACAACCGGCGCACTTTTTTCGGGTTTCTATGCGATTGTCGCTGCAATGACCGGTGCATTCGAAACTGCGTGTATCGCGATCGTGATTGCCGGGTTCCTTGATGCGCTGGACGGGCGAATCGCCAGGTTAACAAATACCACCAGCCAGTTTGGAGTGCAGTACGACAGCATGGCAGACCTGGTTGCCTTTGGTGTTGCGCCGGCGATTTTATTGTTTAGCTGGGCCCTGCAGGATCTTGGCAAGATCGGCTGGATTATTGCCTTCCTGTATATGTGTTGCGCGGCCCTGCGTTTGGCGCGTTTCAATATCGCCCCTGACACTAAGGTATTTTACGGCCTGGCAAGCCCGGGTGCTGCCGGTACGATGTCCACCTTGGTCTGGATCTGGGTTGATAACTTTCCACCAATGGAGAGTATGGAGGTTTCTGTGTTGGTCGGCCTTTTTACGACGGTCGTCGCGTTCTTGATGGTAAGCAACGTTCAGTACTTCAGCCCAAAGAACATCAAGGGCAGGGTGCCATTTCCTATTATGTTGGGGGCGGTATTGCTGTTCATTGTGGTCGCCATCTACCCGCCAGGTATGTTGTTCTGCGTTGGTCTTGCCTATGGTGTGTCTGGACCAATCCAGGCTCTGCTGAGGTTGGTCCGCCGAAAGGATAATGCGCCTGAGGTGTAACGTAGTCTGGTTTGGCTCGTCTGTTACCTAAGTAGAAAAGCGACAAACCGGAGTCAGTTATGTTGATCAAACGAGCGCGAGCAGGTGACATTCGGTCATCAGAAATCACCAGCGAAACCGTCTTTCACGAACGAAGGCAAATTATAAAGGCGATGGGGCTTGGTGCTGTTGCGCTGGGTACGCCTGTTGTCGGTGGTGCAACATCAGGTGAGCGCCAGTTCTATACCACCCAGGCACCGTTATCGGGGCCAGCCTGGCTGCAAAACAAACTAAAAACACTGACGCCAGGTCAGTATTCAACCCGGGAATCAGCAACACCGTTTGAGTATGTCAGCACTTACAATAATTTCTACGAGTTTGGGACAGGGAAAACGGATCCTGCGGATAACTCGCAGAACTTCGTCACTGATCCTTGGAAGGTGGAGGTGGCTGGTGAGGCAGAGCTGACGGGGACGTATAATCTCGAAGATATTGTAAATCTTCATACGCTTGAAGAGCGGGTTTACCGGCTTCGATGTGTAGAAGCCTGGTCAATGGTCGTACCCTGGGTTGGTTTTCCGCTTGCTAATCTTTTAAAGCGGTTTAAACCAAACTCAAATGCAAAGTACGTTCGATTTGAAACACTTCATGACCCGGAACAGATGCCCGCCCAGGGATCCCGCTTTGCCGCAATTGACTACCCCTACATAGAAGGGCTTCGCATCGATGAGGCAATGAATGAACTCGCGTTTCTGGCTGTGGGGGTCTATGGCAACGCAATGCCTAACCAGAATGGCGCGCCGATCAGGTTGGTTGTCCCCTGGAAATACGGCTTTAAGAGTATTAAGTCCATCGTCAAGATAGAGTTCACGAAACGTCGCCCGAAGACGACATGGGAAATTTCTAATAGTCGCGAGTACGGCTTCTATGCCAACGTAAACCCGGATGTTGACCATCCACGCTGGAGTCAGGCGCGAGAACGCAGATTACCCACTTCTATCTTTAGCCAGAATTACGTTGAGACCCTGAAGTTCAATGGCTATGCGCCGCTGGTAGCGCACCTTTATAAAGACATGGACTTGCGAAAGCAGTACTAGTGGTTAGATCCCCGATATTGAGTTTCTGTCGTGTTTAAGCTTCCGATGTTTAAGTTCCTGACATTTTTGCTGTGCCTCCTGCCCCTTGAGTATTCGATTTACCAGGTCTATCAGCTGCAAACAGGTGGGGCTAATGTTTTAGGGGCCGACCCGGCGAAGGAGCTGGTGCTGCTCCAGGGTGAGTGGGCTATACGGTTTCTTCTACTCACCCTTCTGGTAACGCCGGTAAGAAGGCTTACTGGATGGCGCCAGGCGCAGAAGATCAGGAGGATGCTGGGCTTGTTTACCTTCGCCTATGCCTCGATACATCTGCTGGCCTATCTGTTCCTGCTGCTCGAGCTTGATTTCCGCAACCTGGGCGCTGACATACTAAAACGGCCCTATATTACTGTTGGGTTTACCGCATACCTGCTGCTGGTACCCCTGGCACTTACCTCTAATAGCTTTGCCATACGACTGCTGCGAAATCGCTGGGCGGTGCTGCACCGACTTGTATACGGTGTCGCTATCCTTGTTGTGGTGCATGTGACGTGGCTAGCCAGGTCCAGTTATTCAGAGGCCATAGCCTATGGCGTAATAGTGGCAGTTTTACTGCTTTCCCGTGTTTTTAAGGACAAGCTCGCGTTATTCCAAGAAGCGCTTAAACGACCCGTTTAAATACTCTCCAGTTTTAATAGACATTCCAGAAAACGCTGCTACAATGCGCGCCTCTTCGCCCTCGGGCGGGGATAGAATCAGGGCTCCATCACAGGTAAATAAGTAGTTCGAAAATATTTATCGAATATCCACCAAGGTGGTTGTAATGGGGCCTCTAAGGCGTATAATGCGCCTCCTCGATCAGCGAGATCGGGGCTGAATTACAGGCCGTAATTCAGGGCTTTTTACCCAAGGGTAGTTAAGCCATTCGGACCACCAGGATTAGAATTCTCCCGTTGAAATAACCGTCAACGCGGGGTCTTTTGCGCAGAAAGTTCTGCCTCCACGTGTATGACACAGTGGGTAAGTTGGTGCCGGAGTTGTTCTTTAACATGGTTGGAAACAAACAATAGGTGTGGGTGCTTGTTGATTGAATGCGAAAAATATTCAGCAACAAGTTACTGACACTATATTTGAGAAGCGAAAGACAGCTCTAGTACATGGCTTGCCGCAAGGCAATCATGGACAGCCGCAAGGCAAAGAGGTGTTGACGCAATACTTACTAAGTAACAGTAATTCTGTTGTGCCAGTTCATTGATGGAAACATCGTTGGGCCGACGCAGCGGATGATAGAACATCCTAGGATGTTCGATTCTTGTTTGACTGAGCTAGCGGATTCGTCATAGACGAATACGCGGTGACAGACAATTTGCGTAAGCAAAATGTCGAGAGCCGGGTTGCCCGATGAACTTTAGGGTTCGGAAAGCACTGCTATAAAAGATTGGTGGCTTATACCACTACTAATGTCCTGAGGGAGCCTCAAAAGGGTGTAACAAGGGAGATTAGAGAAATACTCTTAAATTGAAGAGTTTGATCATGGCTCAGATTGAACGTTGGCGGCAGGCTTTAGACATGCAAGTCGAGCGGTAACAGATCGCTAGGATCCCTTCGGGGTGACTTTGATGCTGACGAGCGGCGGACGGGTGAGTAACGCGTAGGAATCTACCCAGTAGCGG
>LWDU01040224.1_pt1 | contig 23744 bp, 20 predicted proteins | sample 727161 | NCBI WGS metagenome assembly LWDU01 (sample SAMN04566230, study PRJNA314399) | hydrothermal vent metagenome | isolation source: deep sea hydrothermal plume seawater | place: Mexico: Gulf of California, Guaymas Basin | collected 2004-07-11
TGCTCCACTTCTTCTACCCTTCCAAAGTATCACACAAGTGAATGCATGATAAGCCGGAAATTTTTGCCCACCAATATTGTGAGCGTATACTTAACTATACTAACAACTTTATTAACAAACCCTGAATTTTCGACCTATCCTTAAGGGTTACTACTTTCGTATCCCATTGTTTTAGCTATAAAAAGTTATTTTTCGCTCAACAGGTCGCTGACATTAATAGTCTCAATAAATGGATATTTGCGAATATTGTCAATCTGACAATCAATCATCTGACAAATGCGATCATATAAAACCTCACATCCTGCCACACGCCGATGATTATGAAGCTTTTCGCGCAAATCATTATAGAAAATGATATTGTGTCGAATGACCTCTTTTTCAAGTGCTGTTACATAATCCAATACTTGGTCTTGTGACGCAGTAGGCGCAATCATGGTCAGACCTGCTGCCAAAATACGCCGCATGGATTTAGGGGCACCAGCCTGCGGGATCATCAGAAAACTTAACTCAAAGCTTTTCGTCACATTATTCGCCATCATTTGTGGCAGGTATATTCCAAGCCCTTTAAGGTGATCTGGCAAGATCGCCAGGTTATGCTTAACATGACTCAAACGCGCTTTGATTTCACAAGTGCCGACTCCTTCCAATTCAATTTTCATCGGCACAGACCTTACAAACTTTGCATGATCATCAGCGAAATCATAATTCAGCAGGCTATCCAGTGCATCCATATTGCTATAGCGCACATAGCATTCATTAGAACCATCAACCGGCGTACTCTTTAGAATAGTTAGCTCACCGTCTATATGATCAGGCAAGTTAAATATATTAGCTTGAAAATGGTGATTAATGAAATCCACTAAAGGCATTAAACACTGTTCTCTATCATTCGAGCTTTTATTATGAACGCCTATCACTCTGGTTTTAAAAAAGCTTTTCTTCAAAGCCTCTTGCAAGTCATCATTCGCCATATCATCAATAAGCTGTCTACTCGTAGGATCACGCGCCCCTAATATCCACTTGATAACGTCTGGATCTTTGTGAATTAGCTGCAAGACACTAATCTCGCGATGCTCGGCAAACTTATCGGTGAGATTATAAAGGGCAAGCATATGCTCCATGAGCTCACGCTGCAGGGGCATTATACTCTCATCACAATCATTCAGAATATATTTGTCATCCTGAATATAGATATTGAACTTTTTATAAGGCAGCAGCAAAGGACGTGACAGCTTGATGATAATCGCATTATCTTCGACGCTGGACGGTACGCGCACTGTAACGCTACGCCCCTTCTGATCAACAATCAATTCTTCATGAATAAACCCGCCATTATCAGTAATTAACTGACAAAGCGTTCTAAACGTTTCTTCAACTTGAGTATCTGAGCATAAATATTGAACCATAACGCCAACAGTTTATGGACTTAATGCTATTCGCACCAGTAAGGAAAATCATTCCTCACAACTAATTACTTAGAACGTCCATCTATACCAGCGAATACTGCCCGTTGACGTTGTCTGGAAATGATCACTTTCATCCGCTGGCGCCGCTACAGGAATCAGCACCCCGCCATTACCTTCAAAAATGATATGGGATGGGCGCCAGCCATAAGCGATACTCGCACACAGCTCTACCTTACCCAACGTAATCGGCGCTGATGGCTTGATAAAAATGATAAGCGGTGTTGCCCCTGTATCAGACCACTGTGCCGTGCCGGAACCCGCGCCCGAAACGGCAGGGTCCGGCACACCATCAGTTAACGCAGCATCCGTCGTACCAGCACCATACGTACTATTCGATGTGTATTCACCTGGGCTAAGCCCTTCCATCGTCAAAACAGTTTCGCCAACAGCGGTAAGCCCCGATGCAAATTCATTGCCTTCGGCATCATATAAAAGCATCTCAGACAGTGCCTGCCAGTTACCCGTACTCGTCCCCATATTGATCTCGAACGAGCTATAACTTGCGGGCGCGTCGCCACCGTCCATTTCAGAAACCAATTGCTTACCGCATCCGAAGCCGCGGCCTAATTTGATCAACATTTTCGTACTCCGTTTTCAATTCACTTATCCGGAACATAGCAGGAACATATTCCTAAGTAAAGGAATTTTTTCCTAATGAATAAAGCACGTATTTACTAAAAGCCTTAGGAACATTATATTTGATAGTCATTTCAGCGCGCCGCGCATCTACATTTTCAACATCGAAAGATTTTACCCTATGAGCTCAAAAGACACGCAAGAAGTTAGCTTGGAAGACGCCTACAACATGGCCATACACAGCATGCAAATTGGCAATTATCGTGTGGCCGAAATGACATTCAGAGACATACTCGCTTCGGTCCCCGATCACGACGAGAGCCTGTATTATATGGGTCTTGCTCTTTATCACATGGGCGATTTGAATGCAGCGATCGACTCAATCCAGAAAGCCGTTAAACTCGATGGCAGCAGCGCTGAAAGATGGACAAACCTTGCCGTAATGCTCAACGAAGTAGGTAGACAGACCGAAGCGATTAAAGCATTCGACAAATCCTCAAAGATTGACCCTAAAAATCCCATGACATTCTGGAACAAAAGCTACGCCCTATGGCTTATGGGTGATTATAAACAAGCCGAAAAGGATGGCCGAAAAGCCGTGAAATTGGCACCAGAAAGTTTCGAAGCATGGCTAAACCTTGGAGCCGCCGTTGCAAAATTAGATGATCTGGACGAAGCTATAAAATGCTGGGAAAAGGCACTGGAGATAAATCCTGACAACCCGCTTCCTATGAATAATATTGGCAATGCTCTCCGCGACAAAGGGGAAAGTAAAGCATCCGAAGAAATGTGCCTTAAAGCATTGGCGCTAGCGCCCGAATATCCCGAAGCTCTCAACAATCTTGGCAATGCGTTGCTTGCAATTATGGCACGGCCAGACTACGCAGAAGCGCACAACAACTTATGTGTAAGCCTTATGCAGCAAAGTAAGTTCCCTGAGGCTCACACTCATGGACGATACGCTATTTCATTTCGCAAAGACTACTTCGAAGCGTACTTAAACCTCGCTGAAACATTAAGGCATCTAGGCCAATTTGACGAAGCCATCAAGACTATCCAGAAAGCCATGATCCTGCGCCCTGATTCCGCCGAAGTCCATATGGATATGGCGGATACATTGTTAATGCTGGACAAACACGCCGAAGCCGAAGCAGAATTGCGCAAAGTAGACAAATTAAAACCGGACAATCCGCGCGTTTACCTGAAACTTGCAAACGTACAGGACCGCGCAGGCAAAACCGAAGAAGCTCTGGAAACGATCAACAAAGCGCTGCAGCAGAACCCGGAAATGGCTGATGCTTACGTCAAGCGTGCGCAAATACACCACATCAATAACCGCATCGAAGAAGCTAAAGAAGACTACCTGAAAGCCTTAGAAATCGCGCCCAAAAGCGCAGGTATTCTGGTCGGTCTGGCAGATCTGCACCAAACAATCGGTGAGCTGGATAAATCCCGCGACTACCTCAAAAAAGCCAAGAAAATAAACGACAACCTTCCCGGCCTGTACTTCACCATGTCAAACGTCAAAAAATTCACAAAAGACGATAAAGACTTCAAGAAAATGGTAAGCCTCGAAAAGAAAATCGAAGGCCACGGTCTGGAGCTGGAATCCACGCTAAATTTCGCGCTATTCTCTGCATACGAAGATATCGGCGATTACAAGAAAGCCTTCATTCACTTGAAAAAAGGCAATGACGCCAAACGCAAATTCATCCCGTTCCAAAGCGAACGCCAGCAAGACCATTTCGAAGCCATCAAGAAACATTACTCCCCTGCCAATCTTAAAAAATTCAAGGGCAAAGGCTATGGTTCGAAAACACCGATCTTCATTGTAGGCATGCCACGTTCAGGCACGACACTAACTGAACAGATCATATCTTCCCACCCTGACGTCTTCGGTGCGGGCGAGCTGCCGCATATCAGCGAGCTAGACAGCAAATTCGGTCTGGTCACTGCCAAAAATGCCCGCGAGATGGGTGAATACTACGTGAAGCAAATCAAGAAGCGCGACACGACCAAGAAGGCAAAGTACATCACCGATAAAATGCCAGGTAACTTTGCCCGTATCGGCGAAATTGTCAGCATTCTGCCAAACGCGAAAATCATTCATACGCGCCGCAATCCTATCGATAACTGCCTTTCATGTTACAAGCAGAACTTCGCCCGCGGCCAGTATTGGTCTTACAACCTCGAAGAACTCGCCGAATACTATAAATTATACGAAGACCTGATGGCCTATTGGCGCGAAGTATTGCCAGGTCAATTCCTCGAAATTGACTACGAGGACACCGTTAGTGATCTGGAAACACAAGCACGCAAATTGATTGATTACGTCGGTCTGGAATGGAACGACGCGTGCTTGCAGCCGCACAAGCAAAAACGTGCCGTTCTGACAGCAAGTAAAATGCAGGTCATCAAGCCGGTCTACAAGACATCGGTCAAAGCTTGGGAACGCTACGGCAAAAACCTCGAGCCATTGATTGTTGGCCTCGGTATGGAAGAAAACAGCACCTAAAACCAAAGTCAAGACGGCGACCAAATCAGCTGCTAAGAAAGCGCCTAAAAAGACACCCAAAAAGAAATAGATTTCTATGGACATCAGAGACGCGAATCACTATCTGTAAGCGCAATATTTCAACCCTGCTAACTACGCGTAACGGACGACAAGGAGTGCCTACCATGAACAAAGTAATCAAAGACTCATGGCCGTTATTTTTCGGTATCTTCATGATCATGGTCGGCAATGGTTTGCAGGGCACATTACTGGGTGTACGTGCCGAAATCGAAGACTTCAGCACAGCAACAACTGGTCTTGTCATGTCCATGTATTACGGTGGTTTTCTGGCAGGATCCGTTCTTGCTCCAATACTGGTGAGCAATGTAGGGCATATCCGCGTATTCACCGCCATGGCATCCATGGCCTCTGCCACCACCCTGTTGCACGGCATTTTTGTTGACCCTGTATGGTGGTGTGTTGCCCGTATGATCTCAGGCTTTAGCTTCGCCGCCCTGTATATCGTTATCGAAAGCTGGATGAACGATGTCTCGACAAACGAAAACCGCGGTAAAGTTCTGGGCACTTATCTTGGAACGTTCTACGGCTCAATGGTTGTCGGCCAGTACTTGCTAAACATCGCCCCGCCGGAGCAAATTGAGCTCTTCGTATTGATCTCCGTGCTGATCTCCGTAGCCTTGCTGCCGATCTCGCTCAGTAAACGTCCAGCCCCGAATTTCGAAGCGCCGCATCCGATCGGCATTAAAGAGGTGTATAAAGCATCCCCTCTAGGTGTTGTCGGCGTGATTATTTCAGGTGCCGGCGCCAGTATTCTATTTGGTATCGGACCCGTATTTGCCGCACAAACAGGTATGGAAATTCGCGAAATTGCCAACTTCATGGCCTTCTTTATTCTCGGCGCAGTAAGTGCCCAGCTACCAATCGGCTACTTATCTGACAGAATTGAACGTCGTAAAATAATTACGATGATCGCTTTCCTTGCCAGCATATCAGCAGGCCTGTGCCTATTCTCACAAGGCAATATGGAACTGTTATATCTGAATATGTTTTTTGTCGGCGCCATGGCGCTCAGTATCTACGGCGTCTGCGTTGCCTATACGAATGACCATCTATCGCGTGAACAATATGTCGGCGCTAGCTCTATGTTGATCCTACTAAACGGCGTTGGGTCATTCTTCGGTCCGTTCATCGCTACCCTATTCATGAGCTTTTACGGCCCCTCGGCGTTCTTCGGAAGTGTCGGTGCCATTTACATTGGCATCTGTCTGTTCGCGCTCTATCGCGCCGCTGTAAATCCGAAGGTCGTATCCGTGGAAGATCAGGGCGACTACTTGTCTGTGCACCCACGCGCAACACCCGTTGTCGCGCAGATTGCAGAAGAAGTTATCGAAGAGTAGACGTTTCACGCTTTTTTCCCGTTTCAGCGGTTTACATTCATTATGTAACCCCTTAGGCTTTGCCGAGTAGACACATACCGCAAACCCAAAGGAGCTATATATATGCCTACACACGCACAAATCGCAGGCCGCCTGCTACGTGACGCTGCAAAATTTTTCCGCACCGTCGGTGACCAGAACGCACCACTGAAACCACAAATGGATGACAACGCCAATGTGTTCGAACAAGTCGCAACATTGGTAGAACAAGACCCTATGGGCTTTGTAGAGGATGAGACAGCTGAACAAGGCGGCGAAGAGACACCACCGACAGCTTAGCCGTGAAAGCGGCTGCCCCGCACGCCACAGCAAACAGAAAAATCACAAATACATTCACTTCTGATTTCTGCTTTATTTCCTGAAAAACTTTTAAAGTCGTATCAATATTACGATTTTGTTTCTTATCAAAGTATTTCTGTTTTACTTCAACTTTCGAATATTGTCCTGTATCGAACAACTGCTCCGCAGCCTTGAGCGCATCAGCCATCTGGGTCTGGGTACCCTGCATTTGCCACTTGCCTTGATCAGCAGCAGACTTTGTCTTCTCGAACGTATAGACAGAAAATTCAATGCCCTGATCTACTTCTTTAGCCGTTCCGGCCATACATAATTCTCCCGCCCTGACGAGCCCAATAACTTAAATATTATCTTTATGAAAGCTTTGCGATACGCAAAAAACAGTAATAACTCTAGGATAACATTCTGCTAAAAACCTTAACAAAACATTAACAAAGACTTTAAAAGTGTCGACGAAGCCAATTAAATCCGTGCTTTAGGATCGGCGCACCCGCCATAATCTGGCTACCTGTGTCCCAAAAATTGTAGTGCCCGACAACAAGAGCATTATGATCGTAAACAACCTCGCTCATACCAGATAAGGTAATCGGATCTTCATTACCAATAACGGCTTCCCAGCGCAGAAAGACTGTACGGCCATCATTCGAAAAGCCGTAATTGATAACTTTGATATTACGCAAACGAACACCTTCAAGATAACGCCGCAGAACGGCCTCAAACGCATCCTCACCACGCACATCATGAAACGGGTCTGTATACGAAATCCCTGACGCAGCAAGCTTTTCCACCAAGCGTACAGAACGTACGTTCAAAGTTTCCCAGTAACGGATATAATCCTCTACAGCGCGCTGCGTCACATCTTTCATCGCATAAGCCTAACGATTTTACTGCGCCGTCCAGCCGCCATCAACAGGCAGCATCGCGCCCGTAATATTGGACGCTGAATCAGAACATAAGAACACCGCCAAGTCACCAAGCTGGTCAATCTGCGTAAACTGCTTGGTCGGTGAGGCCGCAAGCATCACATTATTCACGACTTCATCTTCTGTGATACCACGCGCCTTGGCCGTATCCGCAATCTGATTTTCTACCAGTGGCGTTTTCACGTAGCCAGGACAAATCGCATTTACAGTAATGCCCTGCTGCGCAACTTCCAACGCCACCGTTTTAGTAAATCCGGCAATACCATGCTTGGCCGCAACATAAGCAGACTTGAACGGTGAAGCAACCAGCGCATGGGCAGAGGCCAAATTCACAATACGGCCCCATTTATTTTTCTTCATATAAGGCAAAGCATGCTTCGTCATATGAAAGGCCGAAGACAGGTTAATCGCGATAATCGCATCCCACTTCTCTTCAGGAAATTCATCAACAGGACTTACATGCTGGATCCCTGCATTATTGACGATAATATCAACGCTACCCCAGCGATCCGCCGCATCCTTGATAAGATCGGCAATCTCTTGCGGCTTGGTCATATCCGCACCATTATAGGCTATCTGCACCCCATGCTCGTTTTCAAGCCCCGCACGCACCTTTTCAATCTCATCCGCATCACCAAAGCCATTCAGCATCACATGGCATCCTGAAGCCGCCAATGAGCGCGCTATCCCTAAACCAATACCGCTGGTGGATCCTGTAACAATTGCAACTTTACCCTTGGATGACATGATATTTACCCCGTCAAAATGATGTTAAACACGTATAGCTTTATAGCAGTCTCGCGCCCGCAACAAAACCGTTTTCAAATTTTTCAGTTGCACCGCAGCGCATATTATGTAATATTTTTATTGCTTAATCTCACACTTGGATTTAGCTGTACGATAGCTGATTTGTTCGACAACTAAACATAGGTGTGTTTATGACAGAAGTAACGAAGACGACCTCAGACGCTTCTAACGATAACAAAAAAGAAGCGCAGCCGCTTTCAGGCACACAGCTTCGTGACAGATCTTGGGGCATGATTTATGCCGCAGGTCTTGATTACTCTCCGAAATATATTGAATCAAGAGACGCCGATAGCGGCAAACCTCATCCGATCGACGGCTTAGTGCGCACACCGCGCGGTTATTACCGCCTCGCTGAAGATATGCGTGACGGCACGCGTGTACTATTGCACTCCTACGAACGTGATCAAATCATCGGCGTAGAGAACGAAGACGGTCAGATTGTCCTCGGTGAGAACGCGGACGATGTCTACGGTATCTCAGCCCGCAAAGATGTATTGGGCCCAATCTTCCGCGATGACATGACCCATGACATGCGCTTTCTGGAGCGTACGTTCCAAAAGGATATGAACCTGCACGCGGAAGAAATACTCGTCCCATCAGGCGATCCGAATATGCGCCCGCTGCGCACGATCAAACTTGCCAACTCACAAGTCGCATTCGGTATTAGCGAAACCACAGAAGGAAAATGGCAGATCCGCGTGTACAACAATCTGCGCAAAGACTGGGATGATGCCGCCCGCTTCGTACAAATCAATCAGGAGCCTGAAAAAGGCTATAAAGGCAGCCTGCTATCTGCCGGCAAAGATATCAGGGACTTTGAATCACTCGACGAGGCGCTTTACTACGTACGTCGTTTTTGGAATATCGAATCCCAGTCCCTGTTCAAAGGCCGCTCTACCATGGCCGAAACAGCGCAAGATAGCCGCTTCCACCGCTTTAAAAATCGCCTACTTTCTAGTGCCCTCTATATCACAGACCACAAAATCGACCGTGACTGGAAACGTGCCATCGGTGTGAGTGTGGCCGTTGGCGCCTTAAGTGCCCTTGTCACAGGTACACCTGTGGCAGCGCTCGCGGGTCTTCTCTACACAGGTTTCTTCTGGGCGACTGTCGGCAAATCAACCGAGACAGTAGTTGGCAAAATTCAAGAATCGCTGCTAAAGCAAGTGGATGAACAAAAAGCCGAAGCCATCCTGCCTTACTTTGAAAAAGACTACATCAAGGATTACTGGCACGATACAGAACGCAACCGTAAGCGCTTCCGTAAGAAGCTGGACCCGGATGCAAAACAGCATCTACGCCTTCTTAATCTAGATGAAGCCGACATGATTCACGATGATGCCGATCCCTCATCGCCCGAAAACACATGGCGTGATTACGAGCGATTATCATCTGCCGCCTTCCGTTATTTCGGCGCGCAGTTTGATCCGACCTACGCCGAGGACGGCGTTTTGATCGCCTCATACCCTAATGGCCTTATATCACTAGTACAGGTCGATAAAACTACACGCGCCACACGTCACTACGTGACCTATAATGATGAATTTAACGTTATGGAGCGCGATAACTACAAGCACTTGGATCCCAACCTTACACACCTGCCGGAAGATGGTGACGTACACAAAATCACGCACCGCCGCGGCAAAGACTTCCGTTACACGCCTATGGATTGTGATGAATTTTTATCTGATTTATCGCACCAGCTTGGCAAAGATGCAAAAGACCTGAAAGCTTTTGGACTACCGCTCAGTAAGCTATTCAATTGCCAAGCATGCCACGGCTTAATGCCTGCACAGGCTAAAGAGGCCAAGCCCATCGAGCATTGGCGCGAAACTGCTGACACAAGAAAGCTGAAACAATCTTTACCTATTCAGCAGCTTTCATAACCGTAGACAGCCCCAAGGCCTGCTCAAAAATCTCGACGAACTCATAAACATCTTCGTATGAGTTATAAAGCGGCACAGGAGCAATACGAATAACCCCGGGCTCGCGCCAGTCACAAATGACCCCGCCAGCCTCCAGCGCCTCGAACACTTCGCGCCCCTTGCCGTGGACTAAGATAGATACCTGTGCGCCGCGCTGCGCATCATCACGCGGTGTAAGAATTTCAAATTCCGCATCCACCTGATCCAGTAAGTACATACAATACGCTGACAGGCGCAAGCTTTTATCGCGCAAATGCTCAATACCCGCTTCAGCAAAGATTTTCAGAGACGTACGTACGGGCGCCAAAGAAAACACTGCAGCATTAGAAAGCTGCCATGCGGCCGCCCCTGCCGAAGGCACAAAATCAGGCGTCATTTTAAAACGTTCTTCCAGATCTTCACCCCACCAACCACAAAAACGTTTCAGCGTGGCATTACCACTTGTATGCTTTTCATGCACAAAAGCACCGCCCGGACAGGCAGGCCCCCCATTCAGGTATTTATAATTACACCATACAGCAAAATCGATGTCATCATCATGCAAGCTCATCGGAATATTACCTGCTGCGTGCGCCAGATCAAATCCGACCAGACATCCTTTTTCATGCGCGGCTTTTGTAATGGCAGCCAAATCAAAAAACTGTCCGCTGTAATAATTAACCGCGCCAATCATCACCAGCGCAATCTCTTCACCGCGCTCTTCAATTGTCCTAAGTATATCTTCAGTGCGTATTGTATGTTCGTCCGTACGCGGCTGCATTTCGATCACGTGGTCACTTGGATCATAACCGTGGAAGGCCACTTGCGAGTTCACCGCCTGCCTATCAGAGGGAAACGCGTTCTCTTCAACAAGGATTTTTGTACGTGTCCCCTCAGGGCGATAAAAAGACACCATCATCAAATGGAGATTCACCGTCAATGTATTCATCAGAACAACTTCGGTTGTGCGCGCACCGACAATAGCCGCCATCTCTTCGCGTATATTTTCATTAAAACGCACCCATGGATCGCCATCTTTAAAATACCCGCAAACGCCTAAATCCGCCCAAGCATTCATCTCGGCCTCCACGGCCTGACGTGCGGCCTTAGGCATTAGCCCCAGCGAATTGCCGCAGAGATATATACTAGTCTTACCGCTATCGGTGAGCGGTATGTGAAATTTATCTCTGTAAGATGATAAAGGATCTTGCGCATCGAGTGTCTGCGCGAAAGCACGACCTGCCTGAAATTCATTAGACATGATAATAGTCCCTGTAGTTTATTTTTCTTTGAGAATATTTATAACGGCTCAGCGTCATTTTTAACAGCCCCGCTAAGCGTAGACTGTAATTTTTTCAGATTGGTCAAAATAGACGCCATGTTTTGCTTAACCTGCGTTTTTTCAACCTGAATATCGGATTTAGGAGGCTCCTGCATATTCACATTCACGCCATAGGCAAATAATGCATCAGGTGAAACAATAACCGTACGCGGAGGCACAGCAACATCTAGCTGCGGATCAGCCCGAACGATATACGTACCCGGCTTAATAAATTCAAAAACAAAGAAACCGTCATAAGACGTCATCGTTTCCTCAATCACCTCACCATGGCCGCTAACGAGCTGCATTTTCAATCCCGGAATAGGGTTTCCATTTTCAAAATAAGCGCTACCGTCAATCACACCTGTTTCCACAACAGGGATTTCAACATCCTGCGCCACTCCGGGACGCAGCAATACCACATACCCCTTAGCCGCTGTGCGGTGAAACGGGTTTGTTAAACGTTCTTCATCCAGTGTTACACCGGCATAATCACCTTGTTCGCCTTGAACATAAGAGACACTGCCATCTTCATTCGTCAGTTCAAGCTCACGGCCATCAACTTCCAAACCTGTATCTGAAAGCCACTCATCATCACCATCAAAAACATTATTAAGGTTGCGGTCCAAGAAAACCTTACTGCGCAGCGCATTATGAGTACGTTTTGTGCGGCTATCAAACATATAGCCGCCATCATCCGCAAACGGCGCCAACGTCGTCGAAGCACGTAGAACAACATCCACACCGCCATCATGGTTCCAATTTCCATCAATACTTCCAAGGAACGTGCCAAAATCATAACCGACATCTGCACCTATACGGACATCACTCGTATCTCTTAAGCTCTGCCCGTAAGTCAGTCCCGCGCGCAACTCGCGATTAGGACGGTACCTCAGCTCGGTTGTGAAATTCTGCCAATCAAACGTAGGATAAACACCGTATGTCAGTAAAGAACGACTGCTTAGCTCGCGCGACAATCTAAAGTTTGCATTTGTACGCCCAATCACAGAGCTCAAATCACTATCTTGATATATGGCCGTTAATGTGTTGCCATATCTTTGCCCGCCGCGCGCAAGGCTGTTTGACAAGCGGTATCTGGAACGCGTTGAATCATCTTCACGCTTTTCATGGTCACCGGAAACCTGAATACCGACAGAACCAAAATCCGTTGCAAAACGCTTTGTCGCGCGGCCCTCAATATCATATTTACGAGCACTCTCATCAAAGCCCGTGCGATCACTTTCAAAATCTTTGTAAAGCCCTGTACGTAAATTCACGCGCCAGCCTGCCAGTGACGTAGCTAGCCTGTTATCAACCGCATTACCGCCCCCAAATTCCTGATAAACCTCGGTCGAACCTAAGACATTACCAAAACCGTAATTAGCACCAACAGTGGCGTAGGCACGCTCCCCTTGGCGGCTAAATGTGTTCGTGCCAGTGGCAAACACTGTCAAATTACGATTAATACCGTGCGATACAGAACCTGAATACGCAATACCCTCATCATTTTGACCAACATCTTCGAGTGTACGTACAAAGGGATCATCATCATCCAGTGTGATCAAATTATCTGTTGTATCAACAATACCTGCTTCATATTCAGTCTTACCGGGACTTAGCAAACTGCCGCCTATCGTATGCTCTTCAATACGCTCTTCGGTTTGTCCTTGAGGCCCATACAAGACAGTGCGGAAGATATTGTTGCCGGCGAACAGCTCTACATTCTCAAAACGATATTCACCAGTGTCACTAACAACGCCGAAATCAATCAGCTCGGAATTGCGGTACAGCTCTATCTCGTAACCAGGAATACCTGTACCATCAATCGTGATTTCGTCAAAATTCTGCTGTCTTTTTACGGGACGAGAGGAAACAGTGACACCGCGACCGCCAGTGGCACCGCGCACAAGGTTGGGCGTACGCAAGCCGACATCACCAACCCTAACTTCGCGAATACCGAGGGGCATTGTGTCATTGCCAAAAGCACGGCGCGTAAATAAAGCACGAATATTATCCGGCATTTCAATCTCACCATCCTCTATGCCAAAACGCGCACTGTAATCAGCAGAGAAACCAAGAAAATCATTTCGACCATAGAGGTTGGTATAACCATTTGTACTGTCATCAGAGCCGCGACGGCCAATTTGCGCATCAATATCAACAGCAGGCTTGCTAATCATGCGATAAGGGTTTTCTTTAACTACATAGCCTTTGTAATCAGGGTTACCATTTGCAAGACGCTCTAACGCTTGATCACGTCTTTCTTCGCGCTCAATACGCAATTCATAGGGCAGCTTACGCGGTGTTGCGAGCTCCATCTGCAACTTCAAAAAGTTAAACTCGATATCTAAGGGAAACAGCTCGTTCAGACGCTCGAGCTTCAAATAAATATCACCAAAACCGCTACCATAACTTTTGATAATAGCATCATCGGGCGCCAGATCATAAACCTCACCGCCGGACGTCATGTAGTAGCCATTGGCAATATCGACCACAAATTCATTTTCAGGCTGACTATACCAACCGGTTACTTTCTGGCCTTCCAAATCAAGCTCTGTATAATATTCAATCATACGACCAAGCTCTGCGATAGGAAGATAATAGGACGAATACCCGACTTGATATCCCAAAAGCGTGCGCGCGACCACTTCATCATGTCGGCGCACCTGAACAATCAGCTCATAAGCGTCCTTTTCACTAATCTGCGCCTTTGCAGGGGAAAGCGGCAGAATCAAAGCGCAAAAAACCAGCACCACGACGCTTAATCGTATGCTGAAAAACTTTGAAATTGTGTCACGCACTGAATGTGTGCTCATGAAACGAGCCATTGATAGTGAAAGACGTAGTTAACCAGCTAAAATCATAGCATGAGACCACGCCTTACCCCAACGGAATATGCGCATCAGGAAACAAATATCCTTTTAAAAAACAGAGGATTACTTTAATTGCGTCGAAATAATGTAATCAGTAGAGGCTAAAGGATCGCCATCATGGAGCTTATAGCCCATAACAATACTGTTACAACCTGCTGGCGGCACATCGATATAGCGCGTAAAACTACGACTACCAATCTCTTTGAACACACGGGCCTTGGCACGGCTAAGAATTAAATTACGGCCATCTGGCGCAGCACAGCGAATTTCAATATCCCCTAGAGCAGAACGTGTCCCTGAACGATTTAGCGTAAAATCCACACGAGTACGCGTATCATCAACCTTTTGGAATACGACGTTCGAAAAAGAAACATCCAAAGTCGTTTCACCGTGCAGAAAAAACACAGGAATTCTATAGCCTGTCAACATCGTAAGCTCAGCCGCCTGTCCGCCGCCGGGTTTTGACTTCGTAGAACCGTCAGGATTAAATTCAGGCGGAATTTCTTCAGGGCCAATAGTGATGTATGAACGGTACTCCCCTGCCGCCATATTGTTATTACGGCGCAACATAAAACGGATATTTTGAAGCTGTCCCGGCTGCAGCAGCAGACGGCGCGGCGCCACATACATATGCGGAGACGCTGGCTCTACGCCCATTGAGCGGGCCTCTTCTTCACTCACCGTCAACTTGGGACCATCTTGCCCCATAATCAACTGATCCCACTCTAAGCGGTAAGATTCCGGCTGCTGCGCTGTATTCTTCAATTTAAAAACCGCAGAGCCGCCCTTCGGGCCAATAAAAACAAGGCTGTCCGTTAGCAAAAGTGCATTAGCCTGTCCTGTAAACGACATAAGTCCCAAAGACAATGCGCACGTAAAAACACTCTTTTTAAGGATCGCTTTAATATTCATCATATTTTCTCTGCTCTCGTTATCTTATGGCGTAAAGGTTACAGTCATGATCATAGACCCTGCATAGGACCCTTGCTGCTGCGGAAATGTAGTACTAATACGCGCTCCAATAGGAACCGTTAACTGCGTGCTAGTCAAAGTTTTAGAAGTATAGGTTTTGGTACGGCCACCTTTGGATGTCGCAATATTAAATTTTGATACAACCATAGTCTTGCCACTTACAGAAATATTTGCAGCTTTGGCACTCAACTGAAATTCAACACTACCTGTCGTGCTCGTGATACCTGTTGCTTTACAAACACCGGGCTGCGGCGTACCCAAAACAATAGGGCAGCCATTAGTATTCACAGCGCCTCCGGGTGTAACCGTAAGCTTGCCGTTGCCACAATCTGCTAAGGTGCCATACTGGATAGGCTGACACGTAATTGCAATCTGGGCCATAGCCTGTGAAAAAGGCATCATCGATGCAATAGCTAAACTAAGCTTCACCATCACATGGCCAGATTTTTCCACAAATCCTGTCGATACTCTATTAAGCCCGGAGCCCATATAAATCCTTACAAAAACTGAATATTCCGAGTACAGCATGGACGCATGCCATCATCAAGTCCTTATAAAGATTCATACGCAAAGAATTCACCTTGCCTTCGCAAAAACTATAGATGACAATGTTACAAATGCTTTTTAAATCAGGAATCTAGATATGATCAAAATTGACAGTGACAATGCCGCCATTGAGAAAAATATCCGCCTCATGGAAAAACGTATCGAGGAATATGGTGGCTACCTTGACCCTGATCTTTACATCACCTGTGAAAACGGAGAGATGAGCGTTGAAAAACACGGCTTCATCAACCCGACAAAGCCTCTGATTGCGCTACCAACAGACTTGTTACTGCCGGCAGAAGCCATGAAAATGAGCGTAAAAAATGATTAGATGTTTATGAATCCTGACAAGGGTACGTTAACAGACATCCAAACAGAGATGGCTGAAACCATGCTGGATCTGTACAACCTGACAACAAAAATCAAAAACCACAAGGCAAGCTGCTGCTGGTTCACATACCAAGAAGCGCCAGAAGCTCTGGAAGACTTAATGTCCGCGCGGGCCATGAACGACAACCAAAACAAGTTCATGAAATTCACACGCGGCGAAAGCGATCTCGATAGAGATCAGTTCCTTTGCGAAACATACGTAAAAACCAGAACAATCGGCTATAAAAACCCTGACTCCGAAGACGATGATGCGCCGCAGACTAAAATCATGCCCATCGTCGACTTCATCAACCACCACGCCACAGGCGCTAATTTCGGTTTCGCAAAAGGCTTTGATAACACGCAAAAAGACAAAGAATTTTTGCAGATTAAGGATAGCCGCCCGCTGACAAACAGCAATGAGTGCTTCGCCTATTACAATCAGATGGACACTCTGGATGCCTTTATTAACTATGGCTTTCCGGATACCAGCACAAATTTTGTACGCTCCGTACCTGTTGAGTTCAGCCTGCCCGATGGCACCGTCATTGCGGCGCGCGGCCTGATGGGCGCCAATAAAAAAGGCAAACTGAATAAAACACTGGCCGGCTTGCGCCCCTACATTCCACCGACAATTATAAATACGGAGGAAAGACTGGAAGTATCCTACTTCATTATCCCTTGTGATGCGCAGACACAGCACGCTTTGCGCCGTGTTTTAAGATTATTTATATCCAACCGTGCCGCACGCAAACTCAATACAAATCAAATTTGGGCAGAGGTTCTAAAGGCTGAGGAAATCATCGTCTCGACCAATGTTAAATTCTATCAGGACCTGATCATGAAATGTGATCAGAATCTAGCCAAAGCGCCAAACGCCTCCTGGGAAATGACCAAAATGGTTGCGCGCATGCAATTGGAAAAACTTTTCAAATACCACTACGAAGAGAGCCACTTTACAGGCGAAGCCTCTACAAATGCCGGCGCAGAGACCGAAGAGTTCGCCGCCGCTGAATAAGCGATAAATTTTGAAATCCAAACATGAAAAAGCCCGCTAAAGCGGGCTTTTAAAATTTCTATGCTCAACAATTCTTAGAATGTTGAAAGCAGTGTGTAAGTACCTGTGTATGTACCTGGGACGTTGTTCGCTTTAAAGTTCAGAATACCACCGATAGAAACGTTACCGATTGTACCTGAGTTAACTACAGCACCTGTACGAACGTTACCACCAGACTTAAATGTCTTAGTATACGCCGCCATTTTTGCTGTCGCTTTGTAAAGCAACTTAACAACTTTAATCGTTTTAGATGTCGCACCACCCGCACCTGCTGTTGACAGTGTCAAAACACCGGCAGCAAATTCAGGAATAGACAGTGTGAATGTCGCACTTTTTGGTGCTGTCAAAGCTACTTTACCGTTTGTACCGGCAGAGATGATAACACCTTTGGTGATTGTAGAACCACCAGCAGCTGACGAAAGTACCGAAGTTCAGTTTTGTTAACTGGCTAACGCCAAGTGGGTTAACAATTTTCGCTGTAATGTTCATAGTGTCTGACGCTGAGGCCTGGGCCCAAGCATCGCCGGTCAAGAATGGGTTAGGGACAAAAGTACTTAATGCCACCATAGCCACGCCCGTACCGAGGGCTTTTTTATTGAGATGACTCATGACTACACTCCTTGCTTCAATAAAATTGTGAGCCTGTAAACCAGAGAAACTCCTGTTTCTCTTTCCGGTTAATGACAGAAACACAGATGCAGCTTACCACATTCATAGAATCATGCAAAGGCCAAAAACCCTTTTTGCATAAGCACTTGTGACTAAAATACACCTGTTCTTACACTATACAGTCAGAGACTAAACAAACTATTAACGCACTGCGAGAACACATATATCTAAAGATCATGTACTTAAAAGTGTGTAATAAACGGCCTTATATACTGAGGCCTCAATCCACCAAACCTGCCTCTTTCAATCGGTCGTAGGTTGGCTGAAGTTGTTCCTCATAGCGTCTCCAAGCCTCTACAGAAGTCTTATAAATAGGTTTAATGACCTGGTTTTTACTTGCCGTTAGAACAGCACGCTTCTGTTTATGCGGCTCAAGGCACGCATCATCCCACTCCAGTCCAACGTAATCGATAAGCTTACGAGCGTTTTCTTCGAAATTATTAACTGTATCCTCGTAATTAACCTCAAGAAAACTACCTTCAGGCAATATTTCGCGCCAGTAATTTACCATATCATTATAAGCAATGTACTGCTCAGCCATCAGCTCCAGATCATATGACCAGATATGACCGACCGCGAAATTCTGCTTGTAACAAGACAGCAAATTATCCATCGGGTTACGACGACAGACAATAATCTTTGCATTCGGCAGTATACACTTCAGCAGCGCAATACTGTTATAATTACCAGGCATCTTATCGGTAATGCGCTTAGCCTGCCCTGTATCATCGCGCTTCTTAATCAAATCAACATAAGCCTCACCCATCATATTGGCATTCTCATGCTTCAAAGGCCCCTTGGTGCGCACTACAGTATTCAGATCATATAGCTCGCCCGCGCCAAAAACGTCAGGATGTGAAGAAATAATCTGTTCCGTCAATGTCGTGCCGGAACGCGGCATACCACAAATAAATACAGGCAAATCGGACTGGCAGCCCAATCCCTCAAACGATTTAACCATATCGGCCGAAAAGGCGTTCTTGCGTGCTGTAAAGCCCTTCCACACAAGATCTTTATCATAGTATTTAGACTCTAACTTAAGATCATTCGCCTTTTTCAAATGCTCGAAGGCCTTGTCATAATCTTTGATATGCTGGTACACATCAAACATCGTAAAGTGGATATTCGCCTGCGCATCCAGACCAAAATCATCAACTTTATCAGCAATAGACTTAATAGCGGCGAAGTCTGGGTCATCCTCGGTAAACTTTTTGAATGATGTCAAACTGGCATAAAACGCAGGAGATGTTGAAGCTGTTTCACGGGCAGATTCCAGAACCTCATAGGCTTCGTCTTTACGGTTAATAGTTAGAAGCATCTCCGCCTTCAATATTAAAGCAGTAGGGTTTTTAGGCGCATGAGCTAAAATTTTCTCAACAATTTCAATTGCCTTATCAACCTGATTAGCTTGCTCATATAACCTGGCTTTTTGAGCAAGAAGATGCGGCGTTTCATCACCTAAGTCAGTTGCCTGATCGAGTGCTTCAATAGCTTCATCAATCATATCCAGGTTCTGTCGAATTTCAGCAAGCTTAACCAAAGAACGCATTGATTCGGGCTCTAGTGCCAGCGCCTGCTGCATTACAGCGTCCGCCTCGTCATAGCTATCCATTGCCAGCAGAACATCCACCATATCCAGATAGTGAATGGCTTCTTCTGGCTCTAAACGAATCGCTTTATCAGCAGCCTGATAGGCATCATCCAAACGCCCCATACCGCGCAAGCCAACACAAAGAATGCTGAGCGCCTCTGTATGATCTTCTTTAAATGACAGAGCATAACGTGCCGCAGTAATCGCTTCGGGATAACGCTCTTGCTCAAGGTATGTCATCGCCAGATTAGCGTGCGCTGTGTAATAGTCCGGCTTGCAATCCGTGGCCTTCTTATAAGCTTTGAAAGCCTCATCAAATTCACCCAAATCACGCAGCGCATTCGCCAGATTATTCCATGCTTCCGCATTAGTATCATCCAGCTCAACAGCCTTTTCGCCTTTTTCTTTAGCATCATCGAGTTCACCGATGGTACGCAATGTATTAGACCAATTCGCAAACACCTTGCTATTATCAGGCGCCATCTCAGCCAGCTGCTCCCAAACATCAAGAGCTTCCTGATACTTCTCCTGAGGAACAAGCGAAATACCTAAGTTGATATATGCGTCCGGATTCTCCTCATTTATAACGGTTGCCTGCGCCGCGGCCTCTTCAGCTTCTTCATAGCGCTCCATAAGGTAAAGCGCATAAGACTTGCTCGCCCATGCCTCGTAAAGCTCAGGCTCAATCGCCAGCGCTTCATCAAAAGCTTCGATTGCCTCTTCATTCTTGTCATTAACAGACAGAATAACGCCATAATTAACCCAGCAGCCCGGAACTTCAGGTTCGACCTCGACCGAAATCTTGCCATATTTCATGGCCTCCTCAGCATTACCGCGCTGAAAAAGCAGCGATGCCAGATGGTAAACAGTCGGAAAATGATCAGGTACAGCGCGCAGAATATCTTTATAAGTACGCTCGGCGATTGTCAGGTTACCGCTTCGGTGATGCGCCTGCGCAAGCTTTGACGCTTCTTCCAGCGTAACTTCTTGACCACCAGTGGTCTGATCTTCTGCCTTGGAACTTGTTTCTGCTGCTGACACGGTGCAATCTCCTGCTACATAATCTTTACTTCAGCGTAAAAGTTTAGAAGGTTAACGCCGCAACGTAAAGCCCATCATGTTAACCAATCCTCACATTAATTAACCAGGGCCTTAAATATAAGAAATCCACAGATTATCCCCATTTTATACACAACAATCCTTTGTTTGCATTGACGGATTCGCAATTGCCACTTAACCTAGTAATCGGGTGACTTGCCTAAATTCTTGGGCAAATTTAGTAAATTTATATCAGGATTCTCGCCATGCCTTATGGCGCCCTGCAGCGATTCGGCTGCACTCGGGACGCTCAGCTTTACAGTTGTGCTGTCGGGCTGTGGCAACTGGCTTTTCGGCGAATCATCCTCATCTTCACAGTCATCCGCAAGCACCCAAAACGTAGCCCCAGCACCGCCCGGAAGCACTTTGATGCCCGGCGATCCCAATGCCCCAACTGACGCTACAGCACCCAGCTATGTATCCAATTATGTTGACCCACTGCTAGAGGCTGGCCCTCTGGAATTAAGGCCTGACGGGTCTTTAGGCTCTCTTGGCCTCAATCTGGATACCTATTTCGCGCACAACCTGGACGGCATGCACACAAACGAAGCCCGTATCGGCCGCATTGAAAACGTCCTGTCAGCCATGCAAAAAGATCTGCGCCGCATGGCACCACCCATACAGCGCCTTATCTCCATCGAGAGCGATATCAGAGCATTAGTCACCCAACTAAGCCAACTCGCAGAAGAAGAGCCCGAAGCCATCGCGCCCCCGACGCAAATGGCCGGCAACACAATGAACGCACCGCCCGCGTCCAGCGCTCCGATGGCTGTCGCCCCTGTCACGCCGCCGCAAACAGGCGGCAAAGCTGTGCCTGCGGCCGCAAACGGCACGACTGTAAATCGCGTGCGTATCGGCGAACACAAAGATAAAACAAGAATTGTACTGGATGTCAGCGGTCCTGCCTCGTACCGCTATGACCTAGATAACGGCGAGAATCTACTGGTTATCGAACTGCCGGGCACATCATGGTCCGCGCTGAACCAATGGCAAGGTAAAAAGTCACCCCTTTTGGCCTCCTATAGCGCCGCTGCCACAGGAAGTGGCGGCTCCCGCCTTGTCATTCAGTTACGAGAGAGTGCATCTGTGATCAACGAATCCGTGATACAGGAGAATGGCTACCCTGACTACCGCATCGTCATCGACGTCAAAGGGTCAACCATTCACCAATAGGATCGTGATCAATTCTTAAAATATAGGCTTAGTTGTTATAGCGCGGCTTCTCGAAGCGCTTCGGATCGCTATAGATAAATAGGCTTCTATCAAGACTGATCCCTGTTTGCATCTCAAACAGTTCAATCTCTGTTACGTTACCGAGTGAATCGGTCACGCGCCATTTCTTCAGCCACATAGGGTTTTCCTGAAAGCCCAGCGTGATAGAGCCCGCACCCGGATCAGCCGTTTGCGTTAAAGTGATCTGTAGCAGTCCCCCTTCACGGCGCAAATCAGTAACCGTGATATCACCTGACAGCGACAAATCAGAACGCAGCAGGAAATCAGCCAAAGTCTGGCCAATCGGCGCATTACTCTGCTCCTGCAGCTCGGCATCATAGAAATAGATAAAGAAGCTATCAGCGACAATAAAGTCCTCCAGATCGTCATACTCGAAACGCAGACGACCGGGACGGTTTAGATAAAACGTACCTTTGAGCTGGCTACCATCAGGTGATGTTTGCAAAAAACGCGCTTTCGCCGTATCCAGCGACTTTAAATAAGTTTCCGCCTGCACAACCGCAGGCGGACGCTTCGCAGATTGCGCCTGCGCTGCCGTAAAGGGAAACACCATCAAAAGAATCAGTAATAAATATCGCATAGCTCACTCATACATAAATTAATCACGACTGCCCATAGTTAATTGCGCCGCCTTGAATATATACGAGATATAACGATCAATCCTTTAGGAAAGTTTCTTACAAGCCTTAAGCATCAGAGAAATCAGACACAAGCACTTCGCGCTTACCTGTCGGGCTGGCTTTGGACACAACACCCTGACGTTCCATTTCTTCAATGATACGTGCAGCGCGGTTATATCCGATTTGTAAGTGACGCTGGATAAAGCTGGTAGACGCCTTACCCTCACGTGCGATAACGGCCACGGCTTTATCATATAGCTCATCAACATCGCTGCTGCCGCCTTCATCACCAAACATGGCATTCATGACTTCGCTGTCACCGAATTCGCCGCCCTCTGTAACTTCTTCCAGATATTGCGGTTCACCCTGTGCTTTCAGGAAGCTCACAACCTGCTCGACCTCATCATCGGATACGAACGGACCGTGTACGCGCTGAATACGACCACCAGGGGCCATATAAAGCATATCACCCATACCGAGCAGCTGCTCCGCGCCGCCTTCACCCAGAATGGTGCGGCTATCGATTTTCGATGTCACTTGGAAAGAAATACGGGTCGGGAAGTTGGCTTTGATAACACCTGTAATAACGTCAACGGACGGACGCTGTGTTGCCATGATGATGTGAATACCCGCAGCACGCGCCATCTGCGCCAGACGCTGTACGGCATTTTCAACATCTTTACCAGCCACCAGCATCAAATCGGCAAATTCATCGACGATCACCACGATATAGGGCAGCTCCGTCATATCCATTTGCTGGTCTTCGAACACAGGTTTGCCTGATTCAGGGTCAAAGCCCGTTTGAACCTTGCGCATCAATGTCTCGCCCTTTTTACGCGCCTCGACAAGGCGAGCGTTATAGCCTTCGATATTACGAACGCCCAGCTTTGACATCGCGCGGTAACGGTTTTCCATCTCCGCCACAGCCCATTTCAGCGCCACGACAGCCTTACCGGGCTCTGTCACCACAGGCGCCAGCAAATGCGGAATATCATCATAAACGGACAGCTCCAGCATTTTAGGGTCAATCATAATCAAGCGGCACTTTTCAGGCGGCAATTGATACAGCAGCGACAACACCATCGTGTTCACAGCCACCGACTTACCCGAACCCGTCGTACCCGCAATCAGCAAGTGCGGCATTTTGGCCAAATCCGCAATGATCGGCTCCCCGCCGATATTCTTACCTAAAATCAGCGGCAAATGCGCTTTGGTCTTTGCCACAGCCTGCGTTTCCAGTACTTCACGGAAATAAACTGTCTGGCGCTTTGCGTTCGGCAATTCAATACCGATTACATTGCGACCAGGCACCACAGCAGAACGCACAGACACCGCAGACATGGAACGCGCGATATCGTCAGACAAACCGATCACACGTGCAGATTTCGTACCTGGTGAAGGCTCCAGCTCGTACAGCGTAACGACAGGGCCGGGATGCACGCTGACAATCTCGCCGCTGACACTGAAATCA
>LWDU01041703.1_pt1 | contig 23742 bp, 20 predicted proteins | sample 727161 | NCBI WGS metagenome assembly LWDU01 (sample SAMN04566230, study PRJNA314399) | hydrothermal vent metagenome | isolation source: deep sea hydrothermal plume seawater | place: Mexico: Gulf of California, Guaymas Basin | collected 2004-07-11
ATGTCAACATTTCGCTTGGACAGTATGATATATCGACTAGGGTGATTTTAACAAGTAGACAATATAATCATACTAGTATGTAAATGCAGACCATAACTAAGAAACTAAACAATCCAATCACAAACTCCTTAAAGCTGATCCATGGCGAGTGAAAAAGATTACTGTGATTCTATTTTGTAGTGGTCTAAAGCGACTAGGAATTACGTAATTAGCGCAGGTTTTTAATAGATAGGGTATTTGGTATGACTAGTTTAAAGAAAGCACTGTTACCCTATGGAACAACATCTAGTTCGCCCTCTATAATCTTGCCTGATACTGCCTTGTTTTTGTCAGAACGGGGGATCACCGACTAAGAACTATTTTGAGAATGCCGTTGAATTGTTAAATAGAGAATACGACGCGATAAGAAGGCTTGCTGAGTTAAATGAACTTGTCTATAACGCATCTTATAACTTTGTTCCTCGTGTTGGCCAACGGTATCATCTTTATCAGAAAGTTGATGGCGGATATCTGTTAAGTATGATTGAAAATTGGGAGGCACACGAGTTCATAGTATCTTTAGAGTATACCGCCGACAGCGTTAGGAAAGATGTTACATCCCTTTAGAATTTGCTCTTACAAGTAGCACCACATTCTAGCCTGCTGGTTAGTAATCAGTTAGAGAAAAACCAATAGCTCCCTTCTCAAATAGCAGATTCTATATTGTGTTTGGCTCTACAAAGTATTCAAACTTTGATGTGGGCGGCTCAATTTTTATCTCAATAAATCGATATTATCATTAGGTCAACGGACAACGTTATCACGTCTTGATCGTCTTAGGGGTGCAATGATGGCTAAAGGTTTATATGATCAAACATAAATTAGAATAGATCAGATTGTTTTTTAGTTTATTGGGGTGTTGGATTGGAAAAAGTATTAGTGACAGGGGCTACGGGTTTCATAGGATTACATTGCATACAGCAACTACTGAATCGGGGTTATTCGGTTAATGGTACTGTCAGATCATTGGATAGAAAAGATGAGGTTATAGCCTCGCTATTATCCCACAACACTCGGACAGAAAACTTGTCACTGTTCGAAGTGGATCTTAACAGTGACAATGGCTGGGATGACGCAATTACTGACTGTCATTATGTGTTGCATGTAGCTTCTCCTTTTGTTTTAACCGACGAAAACGAGGAGTTCTTCGTAAAGCCAGCTGTCGATGGTGTTCTTAGAGCACTAAAATTTTCTAGCGCGCACAATGTGAAAAAAGTTGTGCTAACGTCCTCTTTTGCGGCTATTCACGAGAGCCTAGATGAGATGCAGGAATCTTTCAGTGAAGAGGATTGGTCAAACCCTAACAAGCTAGGAATCAGTTTCTACGCCAAAAGCAAAACCCTGGCCGAGCTAGCTGCGTGGAATTTTATGGAGGCACAAAGTCCTGTATTTGGTTTAACCGTGATAAACCCTGTTTTAGTGATGGGGCCATCTTTGTCCAAGGATATCGGGACTTCAAATTCTCTAGTACAAAATATGATTAGTGGCTCAGTGCTTGGTACAGCCAAGATACACATTGGGATTGTTGATGTACGAGACGTTGCTTCGGCACATATTCTTGCCATGGAGAACAGGGATAGTGATGGCGAGCGAATTATAGTTTCTGAAAAAGAATTATGGGTCCATGAGGTGGCAGTTATTCTCAGAGATGCTGGTTTTAACAAAACACCTAAACTTGTGTTCCCTAAATGGTTAATGAAAATAATTGCCATTTTTCGAAAGGATTTGGCATTAATGATTCCAATGATCGGACGCAGAAGGGACGTATCAAGTGTAAAAGCTAAGGACTTACTAGGGTGGAAGCCTATAAAAGCAGAGGTGTCTATCATTGATACTGCGGAACAGTTAAGAGACTTAGGCCTTCTCTAAAGCAGACCGGGAATAAGTGCTTTTCTGTTTTCGGGATAGTCCTTAAATTTGTCTCGATACCATCTGTGATTAGCGATAGCCCTTGGGAATAAGTTAGCGATAGTCCAGGCTAGAAATACAGCGCCAGAAATACTCCACGTAAGCAGAGCCCATCCGGCCCATTCAATAATCTCTCCTAAGTAATTAGGTGAAGCGATATACTTATGTAAAAAGGTGCTGGGTAAATGATACCCAGGGCCTTTTTCTCTTCTCAGTGCTGCAATACTGTAATCAGATTTTATATTGATAAACATTCCGGTGATAAACAAAAACATGCCACTGAGGAACGGGGTACTTTGTAGCCATTCAGCAGGGTATTGAACAAAGTAGAAAATACCGAAAGCTTGAATGCTGACGTTGGTAACATTAAAAAAGAATGCAGTTATTGCAATACTAAGTGGCATTTTGGGATTGGTCATGCCGATGTAAAATGGGTATATAAATCCTCTGTGGATGTAATGAGTTAGCCAGATCGTCAAAAAGACGTGATGAACAATCGTTAATTGATCTCTCACCATCAGACCATAAATGATGATTAAAACAACGCAGGGAGCTTCCATGAAAACCCAGCCAGCTTTAGCTGACATCTTCGGCCTCCATCCATCTCTGATGTGTCGGCCGTAGGGAGCATCTATAAAGAATAAATAAAGGCACGCTAGCAGTGCAATAACTGCCCAGAGGGTAATCAATAAATTAAAGGTAATCATTAACTGTAGTTTACCTTTAAAGGTCAATGTCATAAACACAATATGCACTTTGGCCAGACGACAAGCGTTAAGCGCGCCTATGATGTTTTATCAACTTTACGTCCTATGCCAAAGCCACCGCTGTGGCCGCACAGGTATACCCTTCTTCGAAAGACCGCTAGAAAAAAGCTACCACGGCGATGCCGTTGCAAGAAAGTGCCAGTACTACTAACTGAAGGATATAACTATTTTTGATCAACTATCTGATCTGAAACCGAGTATCGTAATGCATTTCCTTTTCTTCAAACGTGTCAGAGAAATGATTAAAGACGCTACAATTCAACAGGAGCCGCATCACGCAATTATACGGACGCAATAGATCAGCTTTTGCAGCAAAACCAAATCTCTCCGAAAAAGGACGGGCCTGAGCAAGTGATTCGTCCAGCAATGCGGGGCATCGTCTTCCTTTGCGACGACGAGTTATTTATTGGGCGACAGCACTTGCCACTCATTACAGCACGCTTAAATACAACGGCTCAGATAAAGTATGTGAAAAGTTTATTGATTGCTATGCAATTAAAGCTCCGATTTAAGAGCGGTCAGCCAGTAGAGTAGGTCTGTAAAAACTTCGTCCCGATTGGTTTCATTGAGAATTTCATGTCGGGCCTCCTCGTACAAACGCACATCGACTCTTTTAATCCCGGCTTGAAGTAGCACGCTCTTCAACTTTTCAATGCCTACGCCTTGCTTACTTACAGGATCAAGAGCGCCAGATACCAAATAGATAGGCAACGATTTATCGATTGAGGCCATAGCGTCTGGGCGCGACAAATCAGCCATCCCCGCAAGAAAGTCACACCAAGACTGGGTTGATAGGGGGCCACCGCAGTAATAATCGTGGACATACTGATCAACGATTTTTTCATCTCTGGACAACCAGTCACTGACTGTGCGGTTAGGCTTGAAAGCGTTATTGAACGAGCCAAAGGATAGCTTTTGTAAAACACTACTGGGATTTCGCTGGCCAAGCCTCCAGCGCTCAAAATGGGCGAAGTACGAAATACTCTTATAAAATGCAGGAGTGTCGTAACTTGACCCAGATAGTATTAAGCCGCATAACTTATGGTTAAATGCGTCGGGAATTTGGCTGGCATATTTCTGGCAAAAGCGCGTCGCCACAAAAGATCCCATGCTGTGACCCATTAAAATAAACGGCAAATCTAGTCGAGTTTCAATATGATTAATAAGTTGCCATTGGTCATCAACCATTTGTTCCCAGCCATCGGCGTCAGCTAGATGATAGCTGCTATCCATGGCTTTTCCTGTTTGACCGTGACCACGATGGTCACCAGCGGTAACTAAAATACCCTGTTGGTTCAAAAACTCTGCGAATTCTGCATAGCGAGCGCCATGCTCAGACATGCCGTGCATAATATGTAACCAAGCGACTGGGTGTTCTGGGAGCCACAGACAATAGTGGTGCTCGCCTGGTTCACCGCTGGAGAATGGCAATGTCTTTCTTTCGAGTGTACTCATATTTATGTCCTTCTTGGCACAAGGTTAAGGCTCAAAATAGCGCACACTTTGTGTGCTTAGTATATATTTTAATACTAGCACAGCTTATAAATGTTATTAGACGACTGTGGTATCCTTGTTTTTTTGGTTGTTCCATCCGGACATACCCTCCGGCAAATACTCTTTGGACTTATATGAATATCATCCTGTCTGTAATTTTCTCTTTACTGGCTATTCTGTTGTTATTTAAAAAAGTGGTAGTTGTCGTTACAAATGGCTTGCTTAACATGAAGTCCTGGACACCCTATGTGGTCATTAATGTGTTCTTTGCAGCTTTGATAATGGCCTACAGCGCGAGTGCCACAGAATGGTATTACTACACAGGTAGATTAATCCTGTTTGTCTTGGGCCTTTTAGCCCTAGGTGCGGCTCTAAATATTATGAGGGGGGGATTAGCAAGGTATATAGAGATTATCCGTCTGTGCCTTCGGCACTATTGGCTAGTCGCCGTTCCATCAATTGCATTACTAATAGGGCTTTCTCTATTTTTATTGGTGCGTTCTTATATCGGACCAATCCCAGAGATTGCAGGCTGTCTGCCTCATCAAAATTTATCGTTTGCATGCGATATAGATAATCCTGAAGACATAGTGGTGACACCGGACCATAAATTTATCATTGCAACTGAATTTGGCGCTATTGAGCCACTTAACAGGCCGAAGCCAGGACGTTTGGTTATGTTGGATGCCAAAACAAAAGTCCAAGTGCCGCTTGTAGTGTCATATGGGGAAAACATTTGGGGGGACATAATATGTCAACGTAAACCAGGGCAGGCAATGGGTCCACATGGTATAGACCTTATTAAGCGGCACGACGGACGTCTACAGTTAGCCGTGGTTAGTCATATACCCCACGAGTCAGTGGAGATGTTTGAGTTGTCTCCGTCGTTTGATGAAAAGAGTTGGACCTTGACCTGGCGTGGATGTGCGATAGCACCTGAGGTTAATCATTTGAATGACGTCAGCTTGGCGACTGATGGGAGCTTTTATGTCACACACATGGCACCCCATGATTTTACGATTGCAGACTTTTTAATGACAACAATTACCAAAGCAGATACTGGCTACGTGATGCGCTGGAGCAAAGATATTGGCTTTAGTGAGGTGCCAGGGACCAAAGGAGGGCAACCTAACGGTGTGGTCTTCGATGAGTCTTCGGGCATTTTATATGTGGTGTTCAGTTTGTCAGACAAAGTCAGCGCAGTCGATCTTGCTGATGGCTCTGTGTTGCGCAGCTTTAAGCTTGATGCTCCAGATAATATTGTCTTAGAGCAAGGCAGTCTCTGGATTACCAGCTTAGACCACCAAATTTTGGACACTATGCGTTGCGAGGGAGAAGTCTCCTGCGCCTTACCTTTCTCGATAACCAGACTTAACGCGGATACGTTTGATATGGAGGATAAATGGACCTTTAGGGGCGTTCCTTTTGGTTTGCCTACTGTTGCCTTGCCGTTAAAGTTAGACACGGGCGAAACTCAGGTTTTAATCGGTTCGTTCCGATCAGATCGCCTTGGGTTTTTTACACCTGAAAAAAGTAATGGAAAAAGATAAGGGGCAAACTGTGTTGCGCAGTCGGTGCCCCATTACCTTATTATTAAACTAGACTGGGAGTTCCATACGTAGCCATTATCTTATCTCTCTTAGATGGACATATATTAATCTTCGATAGATCACCTTGAATATGAGGTAAAGCCAACACGCGTTTGTCCATTATTTTAAACCATAGCCATGGAATATAAGCTACTAGATACATACCATAATAGCCGTTGGGTAACTCTGGGATGTCGTCAAAGTTACGCAAGCTCTGGTAGCGCCGAGAAGGGTTGGCGTGGTGATCCGAGTGTCTCTCAAGATGGAATAGCACCAGGTTGGAAACAATATAATTAGCGTTCCATGAGTGGTGAGGTTCACACCTCTCATACTTACCGTTTTCTTTTTTCGACCTTAGTAAGCCGTAATGCTCAATATAATTGGCTAAGGTTAACTGAGACCAAGCCCAAAAATTATGCATCGCTAAAAAAGGCACCATGATCCAACCGAAATAGGCGATTAGGGAACCCTGTAAAAGGACACTAATAGCATATGATTGTAATATTTCGTTATGGCGACCCCAGAATGACTTTCCCGACTTAGTAAGCCTGTCTCTCTCTAATTGCCAACCGCGCACAAAAGTACCTGAAATTTCACGCACAGCAAAAGCGTATAGGGACTCACCCAGTCTTGCACTAGCGGGGTCTTCTGGTGTCGAGACTAAAACATGATGGCCCCGATTATGCTCAACTGAGAAGTGACCATAGGCAGGCACTGCCAGAACGATTTTGGCCAACCACTTTTCTAATGTCGTATTTTTATGCCCTAACTCATGCGCAGTGTTGATGCCAAGGCCGCTGTAACTTCCTGCAACTAGGGCAACGACCACTATAGACAAAATGCTTAATTCAAAGGTTCCCACTACCCACGCAAAAGCTATTAACACAATAAAATGCATTGGTGCAGTGAGATAAGTGAGAATTCTATAGTATCGGTCCTCCTCAAGCTGCGGCACCAACTCTTCCGGAGGATTATTGGTGTCCGCGCCAACAGCCCAATCTAGTAGAGGCATAAGGATATAGCTTGTTGCTAAAGGGATAGCCAGTAGGGCTTGGATTCCGGTTTGTGTGAAAAGGTAAATGGCGCCTAACGGAATAAGTGGATATATCATCGACATAAGCCACAAGTATCTCTTTTTGTCGGTGTACTCTATTTTGCCTTTTTCTGGATGGTTCATTGAGTAGGTTGCCATGCTTATCAGATCTCCTAATTATAGTTTTTATTGTGCATTGCTATTAATTGTAGTTGACAGATTGCCTTCTAAGGGCTCAAATAAGGGCAAGTTGAGGTTCATTTGCTGTCATAATAGGGTTCTTTTACCGTCAACCTAAGCGTTAGTGACGTCAATTAGGTATTAATTATGTATGGAATCATTTTGCCAGAGCTTTTAGGGTTACTTCGGGAGCAAGGCGTTGCGGAAGATGACTTACTGAAAACTACCCAGTTAACACTTATCGATTCGTCCAAACCGATCTTTTTAACTAGCCAACAAGCAGATACCATTTGCAGTAACGCCATCAAACTATCCGAGGATAAGGCTCTTGGGCTGAAGCTTGGCTTGCGATTGAATATGGTGGCATTAGGGATACTGGGCTACGCATTGATGACCAGCGCCACCGTCGGTGATGCCCTGAAAATATTGCTTAGATATAATCAAGCAATACTCCCGAGCATGGCTATGGAAATAGTGGCCAGCCATGATGGCGTTATATTGGTTGGTAAAGCACCTCACTTACCTAAAAAGTTGGAGAGATTTTACGCGGATACTCTCTACTCGGCTGTCGTTAATAATGTACGTATCTTAACGGGTGAGGCAAATGTCGCTATGAGTCTAGATCTTGATTATAGTGACGAGGGTGAGTCTGAGCTCTATACTTCGGTGTTCGGCTCGAAAGTGAGGTTCATGTCGGACACGCGGGGCCTTATGTTTAGCATGGAGGGTTTGGCGACCACTATCTCTTCATCAAACCCTCTGGCGCAGAATATTTTTCAAAGGGAGTGTGATCGGATTACTTCAGCTGACAGCCAACTTGGTTTGGTCAGTGAGCGTGTGAAGCAGATTCTCATAAGTGCGAGACTGGATTTCCCCACAAGTTCTTCAATTGCTAAGAAGCTGCATATGAGTGAAAGTACATTGCAGAGGAGATTGGCTAAGGAAGGCTGTCGTTTTCAAGAGCTACTTGACCAGGTTAGATACCGCTTAGCGTTAGAGTATTTACAAGGTACTCATTTACCAGTGACTGAGGTGGCGATGCTTTTAGGTTACAGTAGCGCGGCTAATTTTCGTCGATCTTTTCGACGCTGGTCGGGCATAACTCCAGCGGAGGTGAGGCAGGCCAAAACATGAAATGCGGCGTCCTTTTGGATGAGAGGAACCTTTCTCTTTGACAAACTCTTGCATCTTGACCCTCAATGTTAAATTTTGTTGTTGGGGGTGTTAAGACAATCATCGTAAGATCAAAGCATGATTGGTAGGATTCAATATCAGTCAAAATAGGACTCTTTAACAGTCATCGAAGGGTTCTTTTACAGTCAACTGTCGACTGGTTCATGGTTGAGAAAGGTTGCGGCACCTACTTCGATACGCAACATCGGTGTTGTTGACTGTGGCCGAAACCATCAAGCCGATATTCAAATGAGCGAAATTGGCTTTTACTAGGGGCTTCATAAGAGCCAAAACGATCTAGCCCGATGTTTTAGAACGCGCAGCAAACAGGGCTAGCTGTTGCTCGGTGGCGGGGGCTTGGTATTTGGCTTTCCATTCTTGAAAGGGTATTCCATAGATAACCTCCCGCGCTTGTTCATAGTCGATCTCGGTTTGACGCTCTATTGCTGCCGATACGTACCACTTGCTCAAGCAATTGCGGCAAAAATTCGCGAGATTCATTAAGTCGATGTTTTGTACATCTTTGTTTTCATCAAGATGTTTCAGCAGGCGGCGAAACACAGCTGCTTCCACTTCAGTTTGGGTGGCTTCATTCATTATCTATCGAGTCCGATAAGGTAGTTGTTGGTTGAATAGTGTAAACCAATTGGTGCGAATTGAAGAGGCCTGATGGGTAATTTAAAAGCCTCATTATTTGGCACGAATGATGATGTTTTAGATCTAAAGGAACGGTTCATTGTTAATGTTTTGTGATACTCTTGCCGCTAAATAGTTATGACCTCCGGTACTCACTGATTTTGGGCCTTATAGCCCTGTAAAGGGAAAAATAATGACTGTACATACATCTCTTTTATCGATGATTGGCAATACTCCAATGCTAAAGCTCACAGCGTTTGATACTGGCCCCTGCGAGCTCTTTGTTAAACTCGAATCACAGAATCCTGGAGGCTCAATTAAAGACCGGGTGGGCCTGGCGATTATCGAGGAGGCAGAAAAGTCAGGTGAATTAAAACCTGGTGGGACCATTATTGAAGCCACGGCTGGTAATACCGGAATCGGACTAGCGCTGGTTGCTGCTATTAAGGGTTATAAGATTATTTTAGTGATCCCTGACAAAATGAGTCGTGAAAAGATTCTCCATCTAGAGGGTCTCGGTGCTGAGATTATTTTAACCCGCTCCGACGTGCCAGAGGGGCATCCAGAATACTACCAGGATTTAGCACGGAAAGTTGTTGCTGAGACCCCCGGTAGCTTTTTGGCTAATCAGTTCTCTAATCCGGCTAATCCGATGATTCATCGAACCACGACGGGACCTGAAATATGGGAGCAGATGGACGGCAAGCTTGACGCTGTTGTTGCAGGTGTAGGATCTGGGGGCACGATTACCGGGTTGGCAGAATTTTTTCAAGAAAAGGACCCAAATGTTCAAATGGTTGCGGCAGATCCTGAGGGGTCTATTGTTGCCGATGCCGTTATCAAAGGATCATTTTCCTATGAGGGCGGCTCATGGCTGGTCGAAGGAGTCGGTGAAGATTTTATTCCAGATAATTTAAACGTCGACATACTGCATGATGCCGAAGTAGTGACTGACAAAGAAGCTTTCCAAACCTTACAGGTGTTGATAAGAGAGGAGGGGGTTTTGGGTGGTTCATCGACAGGTACTCTGGTGGCTGGCGCTGTAAAATGGTGTCAAAAACAGACGACCCCAAAACGTGTAGTCACCTTTATTTGCGATACAGGTAATAAGTACCTTTCAAAGGCATTTAATAAATCTTGGCTGCATGACAATGACTTGTTGGAAGTTAAGACGGCGGGCGATGTAACCGACTTAATTAATCGTCGAGCCGACCAAGGCGATATGATTAGCGTCTCTGTCTCTGACACATTGTTAACGGCCTATAAAAGGATGAGAGCATCAGATATTTCTCAAATTCCTGTGCTTGATGGGGAGCAACTTGTCGGTGTTCTAGACGAAGAAGATTTATTGTTTAATGTTAGTAAAAGCAAGACGTCTTTCACTCAGCCGGTTACCGACTTTATGGTAACAGAGTTAGATGTACTGCCAGTAGGAGCTTCAGAGGAGGAGCTGCTGAACACCTTAACCCAAGGCAAGGTTGCTATTATTTATGACGGGGATACCTTTGTTGGTTTTATTACCAAGGTAGATCTTATTAACCACTATAGAACTAAGATTAGCGAAGACTAGAGATGACTATGAAAGACAGCACAAAAACTCAAGGTTTTGAAACCAAGGCAATTCACGCCGGTCAGCAACCCGATCCAACGACAGGCGCTATAATGACGCCTATTTATGCTAGCTCTACTTATGTGCAGGAGAGCCCTGGTGTGCATAAAGGTTACGAATACTCCAGAAGCCATAACCCAACCAGAAAAGCCTTAGAGGATTGCGTTGCAGCTCTTGAGAATGGCTCTGGCGGGTTTGCATTTTCATCAGGGATGGGCGCCACAGCTACGGTATTGGAGATGTTAGATTCTGGAGATCACGTGATTGCCATGGATGATCTCTATGGTGGGACGTACAGGTTATTTGAAAATGTACGCAAACGTTCTGCGGGTTTGGAGTTCACCTTTGCTAACCTGAGTGACTTAGATAAGTTAGAAGCCTCGCTTCAAGAAAACACTAAGATGATTTGGGTGGAATCCCCCACTAACCCGCTGCTCAAATTAGTTGACCTACAGGCTATTGCCTCCTTCGCTAAAAAACATAATTTGATTGCGGTCTGTGACAATACTTTTTGCTCACCCTATGTTCAAAAACCGCTCAATTTTGGTTTTGATATTGTTGTTCATTCGGCAACAAAATATCTTAATGGCCATTCTGATGTGATTGGTGGCATAGCAGTCTGCGCTCAAGGCAGAGAAGACCTAGTGGAGCAGATGTTTTATCTCTCCAATGCGATTGGTTCCATCATGAGTCCTTTTGATAGCTTTTTGGTGTTGCGAAGTTTGAAAACTCTTGCAGTTCGCATGGAACGGCACTGCCAAAATGCTATGCAGGTAGCGACTTATTTAGAGAGTCATGCAGCAGTTGAAAGAGTTTATTACCCCGGGCTTGAAAGTCACCCTCACCATGAACTGGCTAAGCGCCAAATGAATGGCTTTGGCGGTATGCTAAGCGTTGTGTTAAAGGGTGGTTTAGCCAGTGCTACGGCCTTTTTGGAGAATACCCATGTGTTCGCTCTTGCTGAGAGTTTGGGCGGCGTAGAAAGCCTAGTTGAGCATCCAGCCATCATGACTCATGCGGCTGTGCCTGAGACCATTCGTCGCGAAATTGGTATTGTTGATGGTTTAGTCAGGCTTTCGGTCGGGCTTGAAACCTTAGACGACTTGATGGCTGACTTGAATAGTGCGTTGAAGGCCATATAGGCCTTCTTGAGTAGACGCTTACTTTGTGTTGGCTACAATTCTTCATGGGCATTGATAAATGCCTGTGCCGCTTCGACACCTCCAGCATTAATGACATTGCTATACCCAAGCTGGTCTAAAATCGTCTTGGCTTTTCCTGATCTATTGCCACTGTGGCAGTAAACATAAATTGTTTTATCTTTGTCCGTTGTCAGGGCGCTGATTTGCGAGCCTATGTCCTGCCATTCGATATGATTGGCATTGTCGAGGTGCCCCGTGGCCCATTCTGCGGGGGTTCGTACATCTATAATCATTGGTGAACTTCCTTTGTCGGCTATTGCAAATGAAAAGAGTGATAACAAAGTGGTCGTTAGTAATATGTTTTTCATTTTGGTACCTACTTAATGAGCGGTCTAGTGACGTATCTTATACGCAGTAGGTTTCTTTGAACAAGGTTAAATGACAACGTTATGGGGGAGGCGTCTAGACGATAATAGACAGATATATCTATGATATCCTATGGTTTTCATGGGATTGATTTGTTTTTTATAATTTAGCGTCATAGTTTAAAACCAAATTGCGGGAGCTGTAATGATCAAATTGAGTAAGGAGAGTCTTGAATCGCATTTTCCGACCATGGTGATGGTCCGGGATTATGAGGGAATAGATGCCCTAAATCGCGATATAGAAAAGATCATACAGGGGTTAAGCGTAGAACTGGGTCAGACCCAGCAAAATGCTGCGACTAACGGCGACAGTACAACTAAAGGTGGCTTTCAGACGCCTGCTGATATGGTATTCCTAGACCTGAAAGACGAGTCGGTTAGTTATCTGAAAAACCACATAATTTTGCCTACCATTGAAGAATACTTACTTAAAGTATTTAACGTAGACCCCCTTTATACGCCGTTTAAGGTAAAGAGTTGGGCTAACCGGCTTGGAGAAGGAGATTGGCAAAGCCCTCATATGCACCCAAAAGAATATACGCTCATCTCAGGCATTTATTATGTTGAGGCCCCCGAAACTATAGCCCCTGCAGGGCATTTAGAGTTTATTAACCCAGCATTAGCCTCCGTTGCAATTGGCGGGCAGAGCTCTTCTAGGTTGCATCGGCCGATAAGTGGACAGGTTTTACTCTTTCCTCCTCATTACATGCATTTTGTACATCCAATGGCAGGTGAAGCTATGCGGTCGGTAATTGCCTTTGATGTTAGTTTAGAGCAGTGAAGAGAGTATGATCTTTTTCCCCCATAAATAAGGAGATATCATGTCAAAAGCCGGATTGAGAATTTTTTTTGGTACCTCGTTACTACTTGCTTTACCCAACTATGCGTTCAGTGCTGATATTACCATGCCATTTGGCGAAAAGGCATTTGAAATCTATAAGACCGCTGTGGAAATGCGCACTGCGAAGGGGCATCATCAAGTACCAACACTGGCGAAGTACTTGGCGTCGGAATTTGAAAAGGGCGGTTTCCCGAAAGAGGATATCCACGTTTTAGAGATCGAAGATACGGCCGCGTTGGTGGTGCGCTATCGCGGCGACGGATCACTGGGCAAAAAACCAATCAGCATTTCCGCTCACATGGACGTGGTCGATGCATTACGTGAGGATTGGGAGCGTGATCCCTACACTTTGGTTGAAGAAAATGGCTACTATTTTGGGCGTGGTACGGTTGATGATAAGCTGGGGATGACCGCAGTCACTGCCGGATTTTTACGCCTTAAGGCGGAAGGTTGGGTGCCGGGCCGTGACCTGATTATTGCTTTTTCTGGTGATGAAGAAACCACCATGAACAGCACCAAGGCGTTAGTTAATGAGTATAGAGCTCTCACTGACAGCGAGTTTGTATTAAATGCTGATGCTGGCGGTTCAACGCTCCCAGAATCAGGCGGCCGACCGGCTAGCTTTGGTATGCAGGCTGCTGAGAAAACATACGTGACTTGGGATATGACGGCTCGCAATCCCGGTGGGCACAGTAGTCGCCCACGAGAAGATAATGCGATATATGAAATAGCTAATGCCTTGACCAGAATTCAAGCGTACAAGTTCCCGGTAAGTTACAACGATTTGACTCGGGCCTATTTCAAAGGCACCGGCGTTCACACACAAGGTGAATTGGGCAAGGCAATGCGCAGTTTTGCTAACAATCCAAAAGACCCCGCAGCAACCGCAATACTACGAGCTAATAGCAGCTATGTGGGCACTTTAGGCACCACCTGCGTGGCCACAATGCTGCGCGCGGGCCATGCTGAGAACGCCTTGCCACAGTCCGCTACAGCGACAGTCAATTGCCGTGTATTTCCTGGCACGGGCGTTGAAGAAACACTCAGTCAGCTTAAGGTCGCAGTTAACAACCCAGCTGTTGAGTTCATTCTTTTAGATGAGGTTACTGAGACTGACGCTTCACCCTTACGCAAAGACGTGATGGTAGCCTTGCAGAAAGCAATTGATATCAAATACCCTGGGTTGGATATTATCCCCAGCATGTCCTCGGGCGGCACCGATGGTATGCACTTTAGGGCAGCAGGTATTGCCAGTTATGGAGTCAATGGGCAATACGGTAAAGCGAGTGATAGCTTTTCACACGGGCTTAATGAGCGTGTGTTGGTAGAAAGCTTTTATGATAATGTTGCTCATTGGTACGTGCTTTTACAAGCTATTGCAGGCAAAGATTAGCTAATCGGTTTTTATGGATCAACTGTTATGGAAGCCATCTGAATACATTGTTTAGATCTCTAGCCTATTAGATTAGAGTTGAATATATATCCTGCTGGAATGTAAATTAACGCCTATGGTAACTGGGTCAATGTTCATTTTTGGTGTATATACACAAATGCTTTGGCTTCAGCAAAAGGTCAATTATCAGCTATCCGATCTGCGAGCATGATAGCTAACTGCTCGGGTGAGTAAGGTCCTCTAGCTGCTAGAGGGTTATAGCCATAAAGTAGATATTCTGTACCTAAAAACAAGCATGTCTGGTGAGCCCAATGATATTGCTTATGCTGCCTTATATCTCGCTTATGACGAGTCAAAGTTCGTCAATGCTACTCGTATCGTGGTGGATAATAGTATGTCAGTCACCTCTGGCGCAGTAACTGAGTAATTAGTATCAGCAGGTGTTAGTGTTTTATGTGCTTAGGAATCGTCCATTGGGAAATGTAAGAATTAGTAGCCCAGAAGCTCGTCAGGTTTTAGCTGATAATCTAACCCCTCCGAAGGATCGCTCTTTAGAAACCCTTCTTTCGTTGAGAGCTGACTTATTTCGACTGCTCTTGAAGGCTATAAGCCGTGTAAAGTTTTGGTCTCAAGAAAATCTTCTAAACCCATCACTCCACCTTCGCGACCATTGCCTGATTGCTTGTAACCACCAAAAGGCGAACCATAATTGTAACCCCCTCCATTGACGTGCACGGCTCCAGTTCGCAGCTGAGCGGCAACACGCACGGCTCGTGCTGCATCGCCAGTTTGGAGATAGGCAGCCAGTCCATAGGGAGTATCATTGGCAATAGCTATTGCTTCGGCCTCATTATCAAACGGTATGACAACTAGAACTGGGCCAAAGATTTCTTCTTGGGCAATGCGCATGTCATTTGATACATCTGAAAATACAGTGGGTTTAACAAACCAGCCCGTCTCAAATGCCTCTGGCTTACCTAGGCCGCCAGTCAAAAGAGTGGCGCCTTCCTCGATGCCAACACTAATCATTGCTTGCACCCGATCAAATTGAATACGATCAAAAAGTGGTCCAAGATGATCACCCTCTAACTCTGGATCACATACTTTTATTGCTTCTGCGGCGCGTTTTGCGATTTCTGCTACTTCGTCATAGCACTCGCGCTCCACTAAAAGCCGTGTCGGCGCGTCACAGGATTGCCCGGTGTTCAACATGCACTCATTTACTGAAGCAGTTATCTGGGACTCAAGATCACAATCAGCAAATACAAGATTGGGGGACTTGCCGCCAAGCTCTAACGTTACACGTTTAATTGTCTCAGCAGCGTCGCGAGTTATTGCTCTTCCAGCACGCGTCGACCCGGTGAAGGACATCATTTGAATATCATCATGAAGCGACAGGGCAGAGCCAACAGTCTCTCCATCACCATTAACAAAATTGAAAACCCCCGGTGGATATCCAGCTTCATGGACAATTTCAGCATAAATCATGGCAGAGATTGGCGTGTGCTCCGAAGGTTTTAATACACATGTACACCCGGCTGCAAGTGCGGGTATAACCTTGAGAACAATTTGGTTGATGGGCCAATTCCAGGGGGTAATTAGGCCGCAAACACCAATCGGTTCACGCATTACGATATCACCGTTAGCGAGTGTTTTTTGCTCTTCAAGGGTCTGTAATGCTTCTATGAAGCAATCAAGATGACCGATTGCCGCATCGGCTTGCGCATCTCGGGCCATACTAATGGGCGCGCCCATTTCTATTCGCATCGCTTGAGCCAAATCTTCTAACCGATTCTCAGTCGCATCTTTTAATCGATACAATAAGGCCAAGCGCTCTTCTTTAGTGGTTTGTGAAAAGCTTTGAAAGGCTTTGTTAGCAGCGGCTACAGCGATGTTAACGTCAGTCACATTTCCCAGAGTTATCGCTCCAACCTGTTCTTCAGTGGCTGGATTTAAGACGGGTAAAGTTGTTGTTGAATTCGGAGTGACCCAACGACCATCGATATAAAAGTTTTTAAGATTTTTCATTTCATGTCTATCTCTAGGTTAGCGAGCCTTAGTTATCGCAGTTTCGATTAAGGTCATGGGAACAAGTAGTCGACGATGTTGCTGAGGTGTTAGTGGCAGATATTCTATCTCTAAAGTGACAAATCTGAATACTTCATGGGATTAAACATAAGCGACACTTAATTTTACTGGTTTCTATCCAATAAATGGTACACCCGGAGGGACGTTTGTTCCTCAACTAGGCACAAATAACAGCCTTGATCCTTGTGTTTACTGATGTTGACACCTCCTTAGTTCATTGTCAAAGGCACATTCACGTCTACCATTTTGTCTACCTCAGACTCACACAAGGCGGCCATGAGTATTCCTATTGGGTCAATCCTTTAGGGGGCGGGGGGCTTTTTGTACTTGTGATTGTTACTGTGTCTGTGGGTATACTTTTGAGGGGGTTTTGGCGAACATCAAACCAATTAGGTATAGTGGGATCTTAGCTTGAGACAAGTGTGTTGGATTCTTTCCCTGTACTCATGTTTATATCACCTATTGCAAATTTGTTATTACTTAAAACATTGAAGTGGCCAGTTACATGACTTCATCTACGCTCACAGCATTAGTAAGCTTTTGTGATAGACATTCAAACATATGAAAGCATGTCAGTGCAAAGAGAGCTATTTAAGCGAGAGGCTTGGACATCGTCAAAGAGCGGAACTTGCTAATACTCAGCACTTAGCATTGTTTGTCCTAAATGGTTTGAATATCAAGAGATACTCAGTATTCATGTCCTATATCTCTTGATTCCGATTATAAGCTTCACCTATTCAGAGTAAGAGTCGCAAACCTTGGTCAGGTTGAAGTTGCCTAATCTAGTCGGTTTATATTATCGATAGTAGACTTGAATCGCGCTGCAGCGGCAATAAAGTCGCGTTCACTAGCTTGTTCTGCTATGCGCTCTTGCACCTGTTGATCCAGCGTCAGGCCCCAGCTCTTGATCATGCAGGCAAGAATCACATACATGCCGTGGATGGCGATAATATCCATAACCTGTTCAGAACTAAAATGCTGTGCCAGTTGGATTTGAATCTGTTCAGTGAGGCAATGGTGTGCGATAAGGTCATCTACAGCCCGCAGTAACACGGCATCAGTTACCCCCCATCCTTCGGCTGTCGAGTAGCTTAGTACATGATTGATCTCATCGATGGTTAGGCCACATGTTAGGGCTCGATCGACATGTGATCCCCACTCATACCAGGCCTGCATGTGAACTGCGACCCGCAGAATCACCAGTTCGCCTGCCCGCTTACCCAGGGTGCCACCCTCTACGGCGTGATTTCTAAAGTCCCACCAGGCTTTTAAAAGCGAAGGATTGTTAGCCATCAATTGATGGACATTAATCGGCGGTCCTTTGGTGTCTTCGGCGATCTGATCTAACTTCTTATCCCAGTGTTCGGGGGCGAGGGGAGAGACCTTGGGTGGTTTTTTGGACATAACTCTTTATGCATTGTTGTTAGACTATTTTGGGGCGATGGAAGCTTGGCGATGGACCCCTAGTCATATCCTGACACATCCTTTATGATAAAAAAAGATCAAGGAGTATTTATATGATATCAATGCCTGGATTATTTCAGCGTAGTGCCCGTCTAAACCCAGAAGAAGTTGCGACTCGGTATAACGGACGCTCACGTCTCTGGCCACAAATTTTGGATCGTGTAGCCAGTTTTGCCGGGGCCAAGCAATTTATGGCGGAGCAGGGCATTAATGTGCGGTTACAGAATGCTTTTTTCTTTGCGGTGTATGGAGTGAAATTTTATCTCTCGTAAGCTTCCTCCTTTAAATGCCCTTAAAGCTTTTGAGGCGGCCGCAAGGCGACTGAGTTTTACCGCTGCTGCCGACGAGCTTTATGTTACTCATGGCGCTATTAGTCAGCACATTCGGGTTCTTGAGGATTACTTTCAACAACCTTTGTTTGTTCGTTCTCACGGCCGTGTCTCACTAAACGAAGCGGGGAAAGAGCTTTTACCTGTAATGACAGACGCTCTGGATAGCATGACAAAAGTGAGTGCGCATTTGTCCAAAAATAGGGATATTGTGACTATTGTTGTTAATTCAACGGCGACTTTTGCGTCTCAGTGGCTTATCCCCCGATTAGGTAATTTTGAGTCTCAGCACCCTAATATCAGAGTGCGAATTTCTCCTTCAAATACATTTTTAGCCGTTTTAGGTACAGAACATGATATTGCGATTCGTTGGGGTGCTGAAAGTATTTCAAATAGTGAGGTTGAAAAGCTGCTCTACGTAGATACTTTTTGTGCCTGTGCTCCTTCTTTAATCGAGGGTAAAAGCCCGCTTAGAATTCCCGCAGATTTATCGCGTCACCAGCTAATTCACGATGACCAAGGTCAGGCTTGGCAGGCTATATTAAACGATCTTAATTTGAATAAGCTGGATCAGCCGCCAGGTCTATTCTATGAGGATTCTGGCCTTGCTTTACAGGTTGCAGTAGATGGCAAGGGAGTTATCGCGGCGGGTAGTATTTTGGCGGCCCGTGATCTAGCAGCGGGACGGTTGGTCTTGCCTTTTGATCATATTATTAGGCAACGTAACAGCTATAATATTTACTACCCAAAAGCGTCACAAAATCTGTTAGAGATTCAAACGTTTCGTGACTGGCTGCATCAAGAAGCCGCTATATTTGAGCGAGAGACATTCGATTATCATCAATATTTAGTGTTCTAATAAATGTTAATCATTATTGTATCCCTCTACTCCGTGAGTTTATCTAACCGGTTAAGATAGAAAAACTGTCTTGTTAAACAGATAATTACTGCAGTACCCTAGCGGCTAATAATAGTCAATCTAAGTGCACTTATGCGACAAAAAACAAGCATCTTCCATAGGGTCATTGGAGACCCGCTTCCGGTTGCGGTAAGGGGCGAAGGTGCCTACATCATTGATAGCACTGGTAAACGTTACCTTGATGCCTGTGGTGGCGCTGCAGTGTCATGTCTTGGGCATTCGCATCCTAAAGTTATTGCAGCCATGCAACAGCAGGCTCAAACTTTGCCATTTGCCCATACCTCATTCTTCACGTCAGAGCCCAGCGAAGACCTGGCTGATCTTCTTGTTGAGAGAGCTCCCGTAGGTATAGATCATGTTTATTTCTTGTCGGGTGGCTCAGAAGCAATGGAAGCCGCTTTAAAACTTGCTCGCCAATATTATGTAGAAAAAGGTCAGCCCAAGCGAAGCCAATTTATCGCTCGTCGTCAAAGTTATCATGGTAATACTCTTGGTGCACTTTCAGTGAGCGGAAATCAGAGACGGAGAGATCAATTTGAACCGTTGTTAATGGATGTCGAGCATATAAGCCCTTGTTATCCTTATCGCGACCAACGACCTCATGAATCTGCGGAAGAATATGGCCTCAGAGTTGCCAACGAACTTCAGTCAAGTATTGAAAAAATAGGCGCTGAAAATGTCATTGGATTTGTAGCTGAGCCAATTGTCGGCGCTACCGCCGGGGTCTTGGTCCCTACCCCCGGGTATTTTAAACGCATTCGTGAAATCTGTGATGCCAACGACATTTTACTGATCTTAGATGAAGTAATGTGCGGAATGGGTCGCACGGGCACTTATTTCGCCTGTGAACATGAAAACCTACGACCCGATATTATTACGGTGGCAAAAGGCTTGGCAGGCGGGTACCAGCCCCTGGGGGCTATGCTTTGTTCAGATGAGATTTTCGATACTGTAAGGAGCGGGTCTGGACTATTTCAACATGGCCATACTTATGTAGGGCATACGATGGCCTGTGCAGCGGCGCTAGCAGTGCAGAGAACTATCGAAGAGGAAGGTTTACTGAACAATATAAGAACAATAGGTAATGTCTTACAGCGCAATATTAAAGATCGCTTTGCTGGCTACGATAATATCGGAGATATTAGAGGTCGAGGGCTGTTTATCGGTATAGAACTCGTGGCTGACCGAAAAACAAAAACCCCTCTTAACCCTGCATTAGCTATTCATAAGATTATTAAGCGTCAAGCGATGTCTCTGGGATTGGCTTGCTACCCTAGCGGCGGAACGATCGATGGCGTAAACGGCAACCATATTTTGCTTGCGCCACCCTACTTTATAGATCACGACCACGTTACCGAAATCGTCACTAAATTAGGTTATGCTGTCGATCGATCACTTGAGGAAATAGGCGTCATAAGTTGTCTGCAGGTATCGTGCAATGCGTAATGCTAAAGTATAACAACCTACAAATACAATTTATACGTTATTAAATATGGCGAAAATGTCATATCTGGAGCCACATGCTACAGTATGTACATCAAAATAAGGAACGGAAGAGAAAGGAGGCAGGTGGCCAATATGTGGATGGCTATTTTGGCTAAGCAAAAAAGGGAGAATGAAAGTAAAGTGGTATAAATTATTTTAAATAATGGGAGAAAAAATATGAAAAAGTTAAAAAAGACCCAACTGTTAGCGGTTGCCGTCTCAACTATCATTGCATCGATGGGGCAGACTGCAATAGCGCAAGACGCGTCCGAGCTAAATATTGAAGAAGTGGTAACGGTGGGTAGTCGCAGCAATGAGCCGCGTTCTGCTACAGATTCACCAGTTCCGGTTGATGTACTTTCTGAGGCTGAGTTAGCCGCATTCGGAAATCAGGCAGACCTTACAGATACCCTCAAAGCGTTGGTTCCGTCTTATACGGCAACTCCAGCTACAGGTGATGGCAGTGCGTTTATTCGCCCTACATCGCTACGTGGTATGGCACCTGATCAAACCTTAATCTTGGTTAATGGCAAGCGCCGTCATCGCTCGGCTCTAGTACAGTTCTTTGCCCCAGCGGCAGGTAACGGTGCTCACGGCGTTGATATTGGAATGATTCCGAGTATCGCATTGAGCAACATCCAAGTACTGCGTGATGGCGCAGCTGCTCAGTATGGTTCTGATGCTATTGCTGGAGTGATGGACTTTAAGTTGAAGGATGCTTCTGAAGGCGGCCAGGTTCAGGTTCAATACGGTGAATTTTTTGAAGGTGAGCAGTCGACTAAGGTAGCAGCCAATGGCGGTTTTGCGCTGGGCGAAAATGGCTTCCTAAATCTGAGTTTTGAGTCAATTGACAATGATGCGCTATCTCGCGGCATTCAGCGTCCTGTAGGCCAAGGCCTTATTGACGCTGGTGTACCCAACGTTGGTGCTGATGCACCTTTTGGCGACGCACCCTTTGTACAGACCTGGGGTCGTCCTGAGACCAGCGGCGAGCGTTTTTTCTTTAATGCGGGCGGTACTGATCCAAGTACTGGCACTAGTTTGTACGCGCATGGTGGCTATGCAGAGACCGACGGACGTTATAGGTTCTTCTATCGCGCGGGCTATGATACTGATTGCTCAACCGGCCACGGCACCATTGCAGCTCTGTGTCAGAGTGACAACTGGGTAGCTGATACATTGCGTCAGGGTTACACGCCTATCCTAGATGGCGCCCAAAAAGACAAGACTCTGGTAGCGGGTATCAAGGGTGAAATGAGCAATGGTACTTCTTATGATGTTAGTATCGGTTCAGGGTCCAACCAACTGCGTTACGTCCTCAACAACACGACAGCACCTAGTTTAGGTGTTGCTGCTGATGGAAGCTTCCAGCGCGATTTTGATATGGGTGGTTATGATCAAGAAGAGACTAATATTAATGCTGACTTTGGTAAGACTCTCAGTTCTAATATGTTTCTAGGCTTCGGTGCTGAATGGCGCGAAGAGACCTTCACTACCGTACCTGGCGAGCAAGCTGCTATCGATGGCAATACCAGCGGTATGAGTAGTGTGAATCCAGCTGATGCAGGTGAATTTTCTCGAGACAACATCGCCTTATACGTAGACATGGAGCATGATATCAGCGATGAGTTGATGATGCAGTATGCGTTGCGCTATGAAGACTTCTCTGATTTCGGCAGCACAGTCAATGGTAAGGTGGCAGGTCGCTATACAGTCAACGATTCTGTGACTCTTCGTGGTTCTTTGTCGACAGGCTTCCATGCCCCCACACCAGGCCAAGCTAATGTAAGTACTATGATCACCACATTTGATGGAACTACTGGTCTTCAGGTCGAAGAAGGTCTTGTTCGACCCACTAGTGCAGGAGCATTGGCTGTGGGTGGAGCACCATTGAAAGAGGAAGAGTCGTTCAATATGAGCCTTGGATTCACCGCTGATATTACTGACAACACCACTCTGACATTCGATATGTATAAGATTGAAGTTGATGATCGAATTTATCGCACTGGCGATATTGACAACGGTAGCGGTGGTTCCATCTCTTTCTATACCAATGCGATGGACGTTCAGCATCAGGGCTTTGATTTGGTTCTGTCTTCTTCTCTCGAGCTGATGCCTGGTATGGACACCAGAACAAGCTTAGCCTTTAACCGTAACAGCATAGACGTGACTGGTCAGCGATCTATTAACGGTATTACTCCTGTGAGAGATTCTCTGGTCGAGGACATTGAGAATAATTACCCTGAAAGTCGATGGGTATTAAATACCTTTACCAATATCAATGAGCAGTGGAGCCTGATGGCACGTCTGAACTTCTACGGCGAGCACTATGATGAGCGCGGCACTATTGGCGCAGCTTCTGATCCGTCGGCGAAAATTGATAGTATCGTCTACTTGGACGTTGAACTAGGTTATGACGTTAATGACAATCTGCGCATTACTGCTGGTGGTTCAAATATCTTTGACGAATATGTTGATGAAATTGGTCCCGGCAACGCTAACCGTATGAGTGTGGGTCTGCCTTATCCTCGACGGACCGCAGCTAACTATGAAGGTGGTTCTTGGTATGTAAGAGCTCAGTATGATTTCTAAGTGAGTAGTTGCTAGTTGAACAAAAAAGGGTCTCCATGGGGACCCTTTTTTATTGGCATATCGAATTGACTATAATCCTAACCCGAAAAAAAACCGCACTTTAGAAGTGCATTTTTTGTGCTTCCAAGTCCAACTACATTGGATTGATCCGCAGCCAGGGTTTCATTAAAAATCCGAACGGGTTAGATAGCTTTGTTGGTGCTGCTAAGGCGGAAAGGGAGATGCATTCTCCGTTTTGAGTGCCCATTGGTTGGTTGATATCACCGGCTTCACGCTGTAGAAAATCACCTTCATTATAAGTTGGAGGCCGATCACCATGCTGACGTTTCTGGCTCTGGTTGTTGGCGATACCTTTGGGCTGTTTGCCACCCCCTTAAGAGATGAAGCCTGGACACTTTTGCAAATAGGTTTGGGCGGTTATGTGGTGGGCAGAAGTGGCGAGAAAATAGCCAAGGTTTTACAGCAATAACCCCTAATTATTGGGGCAATGTGGTGTTATTGGGGCAATCTTGATTTTAGCGAATCGCTACAGCCCAGTGAGAATGGTGCACCCGGAGGGATTCGAACCCCCGACCAAGTGGTTCGAAGCCACTTGCATATAGCGTATAAATATTATATAAATCAATGATTTAGAAA
>LWDU01034501.1_pt1 | contig 23734 bp, 18 predicted proteins | sample 727161 | NCBI WGS metagenome assembly LWDU01 (sample SAMN04566230, study PRJNA314399) | hydrothermal vent metagenome | isolation source: deep sea hydrothermal plume seawater | place: Mexico: Gulf of California, Guaymas Basin | collected 2004-07-11
GTACTTTTGCATCAAGCCAGTCCAACTCATTTAAACATTCTGCTGCTCTAGCAATCAATGAAAGACCCCCAAGAATCTTCATGTTCTTGTCTGGCACACCTTTACTGCCACTCCTAGCAGGGACAACAGCTAACACTCTTTTACCTAAATACATTTAATGAATTTTATATAAGAAAAGTTACATTGAAAATAGATAATAAAAAAGATTAGCCTTTATGCGCCCAAACTATGTAACTCATAGGAAATGCTTTATCTGGCTTTACTAAATTTTTTCTAAATTTCTGATCCATCTCTTGCAAATATGGAAAATGTTCATGATAAAACCATTCCATTTTTTCTTTTCTAAGATCTTCAGGTAAATATTCAAATGCATTCTGCCAAACATAGGCTATAACATCAAATACACCTGTGCCAAATTCATAACTATCAAACTTTAGCCCGTGCTTTTCGAACATAACTCTCATTCCTTCATGCGTATACCTAACATAGTCATCTGGCATATGGTGAAGTTCACGAACTAGCCCTTCAAAAATTAAGCATTTCCCACCTTTTTTAAGCACTCTAGCAAATTCCTGAAACATTTCATCTTGATTCTTTTCATGATGAACAACATTTGGCACAATCACATAATCAATTGATTCAGATTCGATATCAACTAAATTGCTTATCCCATTAACAAAATCTGACCTCCACTTAATACATCTATCGTCCTCTAACCATGGCTCTTGAGCTCCCCATCTATCATTTTGACCATCAATTACGCAATCAATAGACACGACTTTTTGTTTATGAAAGATAGGTGAAAATAATGTCCACCCTCCATAGAAATAAGCTCTTTCTAAAATTAATACTTTTTTTTCTGAAGTGATAGATTTTGCAATATTTTCCAATTCATCAAACAAAATTTTAAACTGCGGCCACTTTGTTTCTACTTGGTAGAACTTTTCTTTTAAAAAATCTATATGTTTTTCAACGTTATCGTCACTTAAATTACTTCTGGTAGAAAGATTGTTTACTTTATATTTCATTTATCTATATCCAGTTATTTAAGGGTTAGCACTTCTAGTATATTCAACTACATAGATTGTACAACTCATTTTAAATCACTCCACGTCAGAAGCCTATTCTCATTTTTATCCACTTTTAAATAACGCCCAATAACTTTGTCTATATCATCATATAAAATCCCTGATCCGGGTTTTTTTAATGTCAGATCCCTCTTAGAAAGTTTTGTTCCTGATGGTAATTTAGAAACTAGAGCTAAACTCCTGCCAAAAGTTTTTTTAAGATTACTAGTACTAGAAACAAGTGTATCTTTATCATCTTTATTATTCAGCGCCAATCTAATTGATTTTGATCCTAATACTAACTGCTCTAATTCGCTTATAGTTATTGAAGAAGTAACATCTGGTCCAAACATTTTTTTATCGAACGTCACGTGAACCTCAATAAAATCTGCACCCAAGGTTGTAGCAGCCAATCCTGCATGAATATCACCAGAATGATCAGATAATCCAACTGGGCAATTATATCGTTCTTTAAAATTCGAAATAACTCCTAACCCCCATAACTCTGGGGGGGTTGGGTAGCTAGAACTACACTGAAACAGTCCAAATGGAACGGATTTTTTTACTGCTTGATTTATTACACTATCAAGGTCAGAAATATTACTCATCCCAGACGAAAAAAGTATTGGAAGCCCGGTTTCTAACAGGTAACTTAAAAGAATAGGATTATAAATCTCACCAGAACCAATCTTCCATTGCTTTACACCTATTTTTTCTAGAATAATTGCTGCTTCAACAGAAAACGGAGACGATAAAAAGTCCAGCCCTCGACTACGAGAGTGCTCTGCCAATTCAGACCATTGCTCCACAGAGAACTCCATTCTTTTCCAATAATCATAGCGACTTTTATCTTGGGAACTAAACTTTACCCTCCAAGGCTCTTCAAGTGTGCTTTCTGCTTTAGCAATATGCGTTTGGAATTTAACCGCATCTGCCCCTACATCAGCAATTGCATCAATATATGCATGAGCTAAGCCTAGGCTTCCATCATGCGCTTGAGCAACTTCAGCAATAATGTAACATGAATTGTCTGAAAGTCCGAGATCAGATGGTTTGTAATTAGACATATTAAATAATCTTTAACTTACAAGTTATTAGGCACTCGTAGATGGATATAGAGGTTATCGCTTTGGCAAGTATTTTCTAGATAAGCTTTCCAAAGGCTATCTGCAAATATATCAATCCCTTTAATTTTTTTCATACCAGTCGGCTGCTTATCTCTCAACCAGCGCAATGTGTTTGCCATACCATATCGATGAATGTGTTTTGTTTCTACTACTTCAAAACCAGCTGAACGTGCACAAAACTCCAGACTTTTACTATCAAAATACCAGCGATGTGGTGTCCTATAAAAAAAAGAAGGGAATTCTGTTGGCAATAGAGACATTAATATATCATTTCTATTTGGAGTGCTAATTATTAAATCTGCACCTGGTTTTAATAACGTCAATATTTCTTCTAAAAATAATTTTGGATTCAATACATGTTCAATAACCTGTATTGAAAACCCCATGTCAAAACTACTGCATCCATGTTTATCAACACATAATTGAATTGATTGGTACGCTTTATATCCTTTGTTAATAATACTGTCCCAATAAGGTTGGCATGGTTCAATACCAACTTGAGATTTGGATATACCTTTTATAGCATCAAGTAACGAGCCCGTGCCACAACCAACATCGAGAACATGTTTATTACGCACACTTAAAGGCCATATTGATTCAAATGTAAATCGATTAAGGATTCCATGCTCTTCCACTTCATTATTAAGAGTAAGGCTTTGATTTAACTTTTCTCTATATTCTCCAGTTTCATAATATTCAGGAGGAATGCAATCAGATTCTAATAGTCTTTGAATGCCACATTTATGACATTGATACACTGTAGCATCATTACGAATCTGTCTGTACGCTCCGTCTCTTATGGAACCAGAGTATGCAATTTTCCATTGATTGTCTCCGCAAATCTCGCAAGTGTCATTATTTATTTTCACAAAGTAACGCCTATAATTCTGCAACTGCTTGCTTATACCAAGAATTACTTAGAAGTAATTCTGAATGTGTGCCTACACCGCTAATATTTCCATTCTCTAGAACAATAATTTGTTCTGCATCCATAATTGTATATAATCTATGAGCAATTATAATTATAATTTTTCCAGTTTTCTCTCTAATATTCTTTATAGTCAACATTAATTTCTTCTCAGAAATCAAATCAAGATTGCCCGTTGGTTCATCCATAATAATAATAGGCGTATCCCTCATTAATGCTCTCGATAAATCAATTCGTTGTTTCTGGCCTCCCGACAAACCCGATGAATTACCAACTAAAATAGTATCAAACCCTTGTGGCAGGTCTTTTATAAAATCATATGCACCCACAAGTTTTGATACATTAATCACTTCATCTTTGGTTGAGTTTGGACTACCATAAGAAATATGCTCATATACTGTTATACCGTCAAATATTTGTGAGTCCTGTGTGACATACGAAACAAGTGACATCAACGCCTCAGGATTGTATTTATTTGTATTAATTTCATTAACAAACAGGGTGCCTGATGTTGGCTGTCTATATCCTGAAATAATATCTACAAATGTAGTTTTTCCACTACCTGAAGGCCCTACAATAGCAGTTAATGTCGATTTTTTAAATATATGGTTTATATTAGATAGTGCATTATCTTTACAGTTGTTATAACAAAAATAAACATTTTCTAACTTTAATGTCTCTACCGTATAAACTTCATTTATTAAGGTTTTATTTAAACCATTTTTTTCACGATTATTAACACTTGTATCTATATCATCAAATAATTTTTCTATTACTTTTATAGGTCCAAACGATGTATTTAAGGTTTGCTTTTGTGCAAGTATATTAGTTATGATTGGTACAATCCTAACCATTACAATCATATACAATAATATAGAACTGATTGGCATTTTTAAAAACTCAAGTGCAATATAAAACATAAATAAACTAATGCCAATTATCATTGGCTCCAAAACAAGGGCAATACGGGCCTTTAAAAGGTGTATCTTAAGTCCTAGATTACGGTGTTTTTCTGTTATTGAAAAATAACTTTTCTCTTCTATATCAACTGTATTCGATAATCTAACTAGTCTAGGCGACTGGAGACGATCAAGTAAAAAAGATATGAGAACAGAGTTATATCTACTATTTTTCCTACCTGCCTGAGTTGCTGCCTTAACCCATCTCATAGGTAGCAAGATGCCAATACCGACCACACATATTGATATAAAAGTTAATTGAGGTGACATAATCAATAAAAGAATAATAGAACCAATGCCTGACATAATTGTAATAGTTAGTTTAATTGGCAGCATTACCCCAGCCACAGCTGCCGGCAACTCAACAGATGAGCTATTGGTAAAATCTCCGATCTTAACAATATCATAATATGATGATTCTGCTCTCAAATAAATTTTAAGCAACCTATCCTTCATATTTTTAACAACTAAACCTCTATAATATGCCTGAACATAACTGGTCAAATATAATAAAATCTTACTGAATAAAAAAAGCGTGAAAGACAAGAATAATAATATTTCGATAGTTAATTCTAAGCCAATAAAGCTCATAAAGTCATATGTATATTGCACTATATCAGAATTTGAATTTTTTAAACCTTCTACGCCATACTGATTGATTAATTCAAATAGCGGCAAAAATATCCCTATACTAACAATCTCAGCCATCACCGAAACAATAGCTAGAACAATAAGTAAAAAAATTACTAAATCGGGCACTCCATAATCATTTAATCTTTTTTTCCAAATATTCAACTAGCCACTCCATCTAAATTATTATTTTCGACCACATTAATGATTGTATCAACATACCTACTATGTGATGTGCCATCAAGATCGCTAAAAAAATTCTTAAATATTTTTTTGCGTTTATTTAAAACGTTGCAACTTACTGTAGCATGACTCATTGATGATATTATCAACTCTTTAAAATGCTGTTTATTTTTTGCAATATCAAATAATTCTAAATGCTGCCTCCAAAGAAAATCTTGATAATTTTCTGTAGATCTGTAAACATCAAATACTGGCAGAATTACGGGCTTAGCAGAAATTGCAGCTTCTATTACTGTACTTGATTGAAGTGCGCAAATAACATCACTATTAAGTATTAACCCATGAACATCTGCATTTGGTTCTACAGAATAATTATCAACTTTACTTATATCAAAACCAATTTCATTAAGTATGTGTTTATAGTATCTCCATGACTTACCTTTCATCATTGTATTTTTAGGTTTGATTATGAAATCAATATCTGCGTGTTCTATAGCAAGTTCGGCTATTGCAGAATGTACATCTCTAAAAAAATTCTTCCTCTCTTGCCAAATAGAATATGCATATCTATATTTACTACCAATAGGGGGTTTTCCGCGCTTACCAAACAAACTCATATCATATGGGAAATAAAATAAAATAAATCGTTTTCTCCTATTTTTTACATAAGGGTAGTCACCCTTAAGTGCCTTTAAATAGCTGTCCATTCTTAATGCACCAATTACACTTATTTTTTTTTCATCTAAAAATGAACTTTCAACGAAAGACTCTTTGCAAGTTTTATTATGTACTATAATGTGACTGCCATGAAAATTAAACAACTTATGACGTTGAACAACTCCATGATAAAATCTCAATTCTTTTTCTAGTAAACATTCTCTATAGAGCATGATATATGGGATGCCAATTTTTTCTGAAGCAAGTGTCCAGTCAATATCTTCTATGTATCTATAATTTACATTAGTAACGCAATTTACCTTTATTATTGAAAACAATATTTTTAAAAATTCACACATAAACTCCTGTGTGGGGCCCTTAATTTTGTCATAAATATCATCTCCAGCCGATGCTCTAGAGTATTCTAAAATACTCATATCGTCCTTGTTATGCAGTGAGCTAATCAATACACTTTGCCATTTATTGTTAATACACAAAACTCTCAATCGAGGGTCGGATGCTAAAACTTCAAGATCGCCTCTGTATCGTTCAGAGTCTAATGCAAGTATTGTGATACGATGACTAGGATTAGAATGTATTATTTTATTCCTACCATTTGATGTTTTTTCCACAATTAAAAATCTAAATATTATTGCTAACAAATAATAATATTTATTTTTTATGATGAAAAAAAGTATTCTTTTAAAGAAGAATTTCATACCTTCTCTATAAGATTGTAATTTGTTCATAAGTAAAAAAATCATTAAAATCTTTTATAATAGGAACATCTTTAGGAAATGGGTTTGTTGAAGATTCTGAAACCATACCAATAAAATTAACATTAGCATCAACACTGGAAATAAAATCACTCATCCTATCCCCAATAAACAATACATTATTTATGTCTAAAAAATAATCACTTGTGACTTTTTTAATTGCTAAGGTTTTGCTAATTTCTCCACCCCATATTTTAGTAAATTTTGTATCTATTTTTTTTTGAGAAAGAAGCAGATCAATCTCATCAGAGGGAGCAATTGAGGAAACAAATAGTTGTATATTGGATTCTTTTACTACATAGTTTAGAAAATTTCTAATACCTTGCACTAAAGAACAATTTGGTAGCATTAATTTTGAAGCGCTCTTAATTTCATCCAAAATACAATTTAGCGAAGATTGAGTAATATTATTACCTGTTATACTATGATATATTTTTGAAACACGGTCTGACCTAGTCAAACCATGGTTCTTTATATGAAACTTAATTACTTTTTCATAATCAGAAATTTGGACGCATTTATCGAATGCTCTAAACAATAGCATTTCTCTGAGCACTACAGAATCTACAATAACACCATCAAAGTCCAAGATGATAGCATCAAATTTTGATAATTGAGTTTGCGTCACAAAAGATTCATTCTAATATAATGTTCTTTTATTGTAGTTAATTGAGATTTTGAAAGCATATTCCATGGCATTCTAGGTTCGCCAATATTACAACCTCTTAATCTTAAAATTCCATAACATGCCTCATAACGCGGTCCAAATAGTGATTGAATTTCGCTAATTTTAATAATTTTTCTATGAAGTTCAACTGCATAATTTAAATCACCGTTCTGAAATGCATTATAAAGTTCATTATTTATTTCTGGAAAAAATACTGCCGTTCCTGACATTACTGCATTTGCCCCATACAATAGACCAGTCAACATAGTTTGCCCCTGGCCTGGGATTAAATCAAATTCATATTTTCCATTACTTACTAAATTTTGAATATCTATTAGCTGTTTTATATTTCCATCACCTTGTTTCATTCCCTTTAAACCCATATCTAACATGGACCTAAGAATATTTAGATTTAAAGTATAGCCCGTTGTTCTTGGGTTGTTATAAAAATACAAAGGTAGATTGATAGATTCAATCACAGCTTTGAAGTGCATTAAAATATTTTTATCTTTATAGCCCGAACCAGAATAATAATAAGGAACAAGACTTGAAACTGCATCTGCACCATGGAATTCTGAATGTTTAGCTAGTTCAACTGCTTCTTTAGTTGACGGAGAACTTATGTTAACAATAACCCTAATATTATTTTGATGAGCGTATTTTATGTACAATTCTGCAATTTTCTTGCGCTCTTCGATATTCATTAGTGCAAACCCACCATACGACCCCAATACATACAAACAAGACACTTTCTTTTCAGAATAAAACTTAATTAAGTTCTTGACTCCATCCTCATATATTTCACCATTTTTTTTAAATGGTGTAACTGGTGTCGGCATTATTCCAAAAAATATACTCATAATCGTTAGTTTCTACTATTATTTTTTTGATAGTGATTCAACAAGCTCTAGTTGATATTTGTAATCAATATCTATAGAGGTTTGTGGACTCATTATATAAGGTATTGAATTTTTCCCTATAGTGTCGTGTTGATCTAAGATCCCTTTAACATTGTTAATTAAAAAGCAAGTGTTGTATTTATATGAAATCGGATGTGTTTGAGTAATAATATTAAACTTTTCCGGATATTTTCTTATTAATTTACCATCTTCATCTAACATTAATGCTAACTCTGGTGGTTTCTCATATTCAGTTACAGAAACAACCTGTGATTTATTGCCATTACTAACAAATAAGTTAAACCCCTCATTTAAATCATTTTCTGATCGTAAAGGGCAGGTTACCTGAACAATCATAATAATTGTATCTGCGTTAAAATTCAGAGAGGTAATTTGTTCTTTAACTACATCAATAGAAGACACGTTACCAGCTGCTAGAGATTTATCTCTTTTATAAGGGATAGCATTGTTTAATTTTGCCAATTCTAAAATAGAATCAGCATCAGAATTAACATATATCTCATTACACCTACCCCAATTAGTTAATACATTAATTGCAATTGAAAGCAAAGACTTGCCGTTAATTTCCGCGGTATTTTTACCAGGAAATCTACTAGATGTTCCTTTTGCTGGAATTATTGCTACTATTTTAGACATGCAAATAATTATTAAATATTTATCGAGTTTTACTTGTAATCTTTAGAAAAGAATCACTTAAGTTGTCATGACTCAATATAATTATCAATTCCCTTATAAAAGTCACTGTACGATGTAGGTGTCATAATAATAACACCATCTCCACCTTTATTCATTAAATAATCTGAAATAGATTTAATATAAAAATGTGACCACTTGTTAAGATCAGCCAAAACATCTTTATTGCTCACCTTTTCAGATTCTTGATAGAATAAATCACTAGACAATTCTTCGTTTTGATTGCGATAACCATCCATACCGACTACATGGACTCGTTTTGCCCCCATTATAACTGCGACCCCTAACAAGAGAGTAGAAATTGTTCTACAATTTGAAGAGATAATCCCATTATTAATCATAAAATCTGGCCCAAGTATATCTTCATATAAAATATGCTCATATTCTCTTTTGATATGTGTCTCAATCAATTCTTCAGGCATATATTCACCCAATAACAACTTAGAATTCTTGTTAATTGTTTTAGCATAAGATACTAATCTTTTTGATAATGTAAATGCATGATAGTCTGGTGAAAACAGGCCTCCTAAATAATTTGCACCTAAAATCACTGGATCGTATTTTTCAATATATTTATCTATTTTATCTTTATATTTTTTAAGTGATTTTCCATTGGCCAATACAAGAAAATTCCTCTCAATATGCCTATCTTTATAATCTATTGTACGATTTTTACTATTACCTCTATACCTAGACATGCTCGGTATTCTGGCATACTTTTTAGTAAAATTAGCTGCATATTCTTTTGTCACACTACCAATATTATCGTTCTGGATAATATCTGAAACCATCCCTTTTACATAAGTAGATGGGTTCTTTTGATTAACCTTATTTAGTATTTGCCATGTTTCATTAATGGTGTATTTACTATAATCGTTAATATCCCTAATAAAATATGGATGGCACTTGAAAAAACCTGATAACAAATATGGAATAGAGTAGCCCCATTGTATTTTTTTATAGATTGGCATCATGTAAAGATCAATAAAACTTAACAGTGATATGACATTATATTTATCACTAAACTGCTCTTGAAGATAAGTTACTATAATTTCAGTTGGTAAATTACCTGCACCCCTTCCCATGCCGTAAATTGATGCATCAATTGCGTTAACTCCTAGTTTAATAGCCTCAATAGTATTGGCAAAAGCCATTTGAAAACTATTGTGTGGATGAAATCCAATCTTAAGATTATCAATCTCTAAGAATGGTGACATAAGCCTTGAGATATCATCAGGCATCATAGAGCCATATGTATCTGCAATATAAAAATAGTCTAATTTTGAGTTTTTTAATGTCTCTACTAAGTCTGAAATATCATCATCAGAATAATTTGAAAATCCTGTTGCATTTAAGGATACTTCATACCCCTTATCTTTTAATTTTTGAAGTAGTTCAATGCCTGAGTGTATGACTTCAGAATCACAAACTAATCTGATAAGGCTTATTGGACTTTCATCTTTATTCACAAAATCTGACTCATTAATCATTCCATAATTACACATTACTGCAATTTTTGGTATTGACATTCCCCTGGTCACTTCACGAATTAGATCATCTTCCGAAAATCTCCAAATACCATATTCCTCTCTTGAGAAATATTCCTCGGTTCCTCTCCACCCAATTTCAATAATGTCAATTCCAGCCCTAGATGCCGCTAATAAATACTGCCGTACAAATGACTTATCAAAGTCCCATGAATTAAGGTATCCACCGTCCCTAAGTGTACAATCTAATAATGTAATGTTCTTCATAATGAAAAAATATGATTATGATAACTTGAGAGGATTTTTTTAAAAAATTTCATATATGTCCTTCTTATAATTATTGAATTTAATTAACGCCATTTAAAATTATAACGCTTATATTTATTTAACTTTAGGGGGCTTGTCTCTAAATAATTTAACTAAATTAAAAGCATTCTATGTTTTTAATTTACAATCTTAATCATCTCTTTTACAGCGTTTAAATGTTGAGTGAATGTCATTTCAAAAACATCTAATGACCTTATACTTTTATTGTCGATCTTTTCAGATTGGTAACCTAAATTAAAATATGGCACCCTTAGAAGCTTATCCATTAACTGGCTCGATATTTCTGTATCTATATCGATGCTTGTATCGGCTACCACCTTGTTTTTTTCATCAAGACAAGTATTCAACAAATTAGGTGGGCATGTGATTACTGCATTTGAGTTTCGTTTATGGTCTAAATGCCAACAATATTGCTTATCTCCAATATATGGGCCATTTTTAATTGAACAAGATAAAAGTTTACTTGGAAAATTATTTTTAGAAAGAAAGGTATACGATTTTTTAAAAATAGCTAATTCAGCTAGCCTAACCTCGCTTTCTTTCAATATTACTCCACTATCTTTAGCTTTTTCTGCTAGATTACCAGTATCTCCAAATCTCCCCTCCATAAGTGTAATAACGTTTCGCCACTTTTTTATATCAACATTATTTGATTTCGCTTGTTTTATACCAGACTTTACAGAATTTGCGGCAAATGCAATTTGCGAGTGTGTAAAATTCAACGTGCTATTTGAAGAGATCCCGATCGATGTTAACCTCTCTAGCACTTTATATCCTGCAATTGAGCCAGGAACTTTTACCATAATATTTGGAGATAAATTCGCAATCTCTTGAGCTTTTTCAACCATAATAGAAACATTGTCAATATCACGAATATCAAGTTGGACAGAGACATGGCCATACCTTCCTGCAGTTGCTTCGTATAGTGGCATAAATAACTCGGCGCCTTCCTTATTAATAATCTTATATAGCTCCCAAAATACAGACTCTTGCCCTTGTAAGATATTTTCTTTCTTAATTCTACTTACAACTTTATTCCATTTTTCATAGTTTGCTTTGATCGCCTGAAGGGTAAGTATGGGATTGTTTGTAACCCCTTTTATTACTTGTGATTTTGGATCATCAGATAAATACAACTTATTAAGAAATTCTGTTAGTTTTTTATTCTTACTAATAGAAGATTTCTTAATTGCGTCTTTTATCCAATCTTCTAACAATAGTGGCGATGAATCCCACCATAATTCAGTATCTGATGAATCAGTGAAAATACTTTGTAAAATATTATTTCTCATTGTGCTCTCAATTAAATGATTTTTGGCAATCTATATATTTAAACCGCGCAGATGGAATATGTAAAATACTCTATGGTTTATGCTTTCCATTGCTTACTCAACCTTTCATCCTAATCGTATCTGATCTACTATCTACTATCTACTATCTACTATCTACTATCTACTATCTACTATCTACTATCTACTATCTACTATCTACTTTTTTTGTACAACATAAAGGGCTTCTTTAAACATCCACAGAAGAGTGGTAAAAATTATTCATAAGACTATCATAATCACCGCCTCCATACACGTAATGTTTTATCAAATTACTTACATTTTCTTGATTTACAAGATTAGTTATTTCATTTTTTGATTTAGTAAAAATACTAATTAATTCATTGGTGCTATTAACTACAATACAAGCGCCATTTTCTTCAAATATTGTAGTATTTGAATGAAGGTATTTTGGCATAATCAACGGAACATTGTCCTGTAATAACTGAAAAGCTATACTACTACCAGTTACAATACCGACATCTGCCCATAATGATAACTCTAATGAACTTATTTTACTTGCATTATGACCTTTAATTCTAACAGGATCAATCTCACCAAGGCCGTTTCTTGTGTGTGGCTTAAATACAAAGTTAATGTTATCACATAATGACAATGCTTTCATAGTCGACACTAGATCGTCAATAGATATATTATATTTTGGATGGGTCATAAACAATACTACATTGATTTTATCAGCTTCCCCATAATTGAATTTTTTCAGGTGGATCACATCTTTTTTATACTTATTAATCCATTCGGATGTGTAGCGTGGAACTCCAATCTCGTGCACTCTATCCAAATACTTCTTATCAAAAGTTTTACTAAATAAAGTATATTTCTGCTCATTGCCCACTATATACCTATCAAAATACAACCTTTTTTTCATAGGTTTAGCACACCTCAAAATAAATTTCTTTATAGGACTTAAAGCTACCTTATTTTTCTGTAACGTATCAACATTGGTATATGTGCAAAAACCATGTAAATACCCTACTGTTTTGATAAGTCTATCGCGTGCATATTTCACAATAGCACCGCCATATAATAAATTTTCTGAACCGTAATCCATCATTATAGTATCTGCATCTATAGACCTTTGAATTCTTTCAATCTCTTTCTGAGTAAGGTACATAGTCACGGGGTACAACCAAGACAGTAGCATTAAAATAGGAGTGTAATAAACGTTTTTTCTTGCATTACTCGCAAAACCATGTAATGCCTGATAGGCCTTGATAAACATTGAGTATCTTTTACTAATATCTTGATCATAAGTAATTGGAATCAAACCATGCCTTTCTTTAAGATATCGTAAATGATCTTCACACCCAATTAAAATCCTTTCTTTTACCTTATATAGAACAATTTTTGCTTTTTGGTTTACTAGTACATAATCAATAAAAGGTAGTATATTATCTAAGTCGTTATGTGTTCTTATAAAAATAATAATGTTTTTCAATTTATGATTTCCCTATTTTTTATTAAAATTCATATGATAAATTTGTCATTCTCTAAACTTTTTAACATTCCTTCATTTCTGGTAATTCCTTGGTTTATTTCTACAAGCTCAGGCTTAATTTCTAGAAAATTCATAATATCTTTTGAATTAAAAAAGTTATTTTTCATATACAGAGCTCCATAAATTTTACTAACAAAGATAAAATCTTCTAACTCATCAACAGTCCATCGTAAATTAAAGTTATTGTTATCCGATAAAAGATTACCAAGTTTAAGTTTATTTTTGTCGTTATACATCCATGCTGTCACATGCTCTCTTTCAGAGGGTAGTTTTGCATATTTATGAGCATCATAAAGTATATTTTTATTAAACACTTCAACATCTAAACCATCTGGAAATGTTGGAGGGTGCGCATTACTAGAGTAATCAAAGTCCCCACTTATATGTAAGTTGATAACATCATCAACAACATTAAAATCCAACAAAGGACAGTCTCCAGTCAGGCGTACAATATATTTGGCATTGTATTTATTTGCAGTATGATAAAAACGGTCAAGCACATCATCTAATGATCCACGAACATAGTCAACTTTATATTTTTCTAAAGTCTTGGCTAAAATATCATCTGAAGGGTCAACACTTGTAGCGACAACTAAATGGCTAATTAATTTTGATTGCTTTATACGCTCTATTTGATGGAGCAACATAGGCTTATCTAAAATTGGCATTATAACCTTTCCAGGTAGGCGGGATGATGACATTCTGGCTTGTAATATTGCTAAAATTTTCATAATTAAATAAAAAGTTTTGTCTTTTTGTTTCTATTAATTCTGATCTTCATTTTTAACAAAAAAAATTGAGTTTACTGTTGAATAATACTTTATATATGAGGTCAACTATAAACACCTGCATATTTAGTTTACTCTTTAATCACTCTACAACATATTCTTCTTAGATCACTTTCTTAAAAACTTCTTATCAATGAAATCTGCTGCTCTTTTCCCTGAATTTGAAGCATAACTAGAAAAATATTGTTTAATCATAACACTTCTTTTTTTCTTTTTCATTTCCCATAACTCTTCAATTTCCTCTATTGATTTAGAGAGAAAATCCAGAATTTTTTGGGAAAATTCATCTTGATCACCATCAAATACAAAGATACCTTCAGAAAAATGCTTATATGCTTCGTCGGTAAGAGGCATATTGTCTTTTCTGTTAATAAACACAACAGGTTTTCCTGACATTATGGGCCAGGCCAAAGTACTTGTAGCTTTAGATGTAATAAACACCCTATACTTATTGACTAGAAAACGCATATCTACTTTTTCATCAAATAATTCGATATTGTCTGCTTTTAGAACATCACCTATAACTGGATCTAAATCTACATATCTCGTATTATCCTCCGGATAGGTCTTGTAACAAACCTTATGTGGCAACTTTGCAAGAATATTATTTACAATAAAACTTTCATTTTTAGCTCTATCAAAATCAGTCAGCCAGGAAGAAAATAACCCGATATTCCCCTTATATAAATTAGTAGAAATATAAACTATAGGAAAATCAGTTACAATTTTTTTTAACGCTTTAAGTCTTAAGTGTCTATCAGAAATACCGCATACAAAAACCTCTCCTCTTGCAAAAAAAGATTTTTTAGCCACTATTTCAGAGGAATAATTGTACGACAAGTACAAGTCAGAAGAATTCACTTCATGAATAATGTGGTACTCTCCATGTGTTTTGCAAATCTCATATGTTACTCCGTGCTCTGCGGAAATAGACGGAATTCCACTCTTCCTACACGCACTTGTGACAGCCAAACCACTGATAGAGACGGGGGAATTAACCAATAAAACATTATAACTCTGATTTTTTGGGATTGCCAACATCCATTGTTTTTCCTGCTTCAAAAAATCATTAAAATGAATTTGAACCTCATTAAAAAACAACTCTTCACATTTATCAATAAAACAAAGATGTACCCATTTTTTTAACCTTTTTCGTATAATTGGCCGCAACTGTTCATTTATTTCTTCTATTTTACTTTGGCTCAATTTTAAATAAACAACGTCTTGCGAGGGTTTGATTTTTTTTATCAAGGCACCTTTTAAAAAAAGCTCAGATGCTGTCTCAATTATCAATTCATTTTCACTTGCTATAAGCACAGTTTTCTTAAACAAGAAAGATGGAACAAACTTTTCTAATTTCAATACTAAGCGATAAATTACTGTTTTCAACCCTCCCAAATATAAGCGTTCTCTTAATGGAGCCCTATTATTTTTTATTATTTTATGATCAACCCTACCTTCAGTTTTTAGGGTCAATACCTTTATATTGACATTATCTTGAAGAATTTCAGGCCAGGGTGGATTAAGCATACTTCCTATCGGTCCAGAATTGCCTTCAACTCGAAGAATTAGTCTATTTTCATAACGATCAGATTGTACTAAACAAGCCGCCTTAAAAATTAATTTATTAAACAGTGTTGCAGTTGTTGTGACACACAATGCCTCCTCATGACTAACTCCATTTAACAAGGATAATTTTCCAAATATCTCTTCAGAGAATTTTTGTATAGAGCTTTGAAATTCACACATGCCACTTAATTCCCATTTAGATTCTACATGTCGAATAGATTGATTACTCTTAAAATTACATAATAGTGCTGGCGAACTGGTGTATATCAAAGCATCCTTTGGTAGTCCTTTTTTATACGCTAATTCTAAAGCATCCTTACTATCACAAAATACATGATGGTAATTTGACAATGAATTAGTGTTCATAATTTCCACAATGAAGGGTTTAAAAAGCTAGCATCATTTACCAATAATTCCTTGTAGTTATCAGGATTGACACGTACATGTGAATAATCTACAATCTGTCTTAGGTTGTCTATCGATTCAACTCCAACTACAACCTGATCTAACTCGTTGATACCCTGAACAAAGCCTAAAGCTAACTCAGCCTTAGTCATGTCTTTCTCTCTTGCCATGCTTGAAAATCTCAACAGTTTATCTTTTATCGGATTAAAATAAGAATTGATATTAGCAACTGGCATTAAAAGTAATCCTTGTAAAAAAACACTCCTTGCATGTATCTCAACTCCTCGATTTTTTAATAGACTTAGTTCACCTCCGTAAATTAGCCTTTGATCCATAACATTCAAGGGAACTTGGATAATATCTATTGGAAAACTGTTCAAAACTCTATGGACCTCATCAGGCGAATATACTGATACGCCTACTTTTTTAATGAACCCTTGCTCCTTAAGTCTTAACATTTCATCAAAAAGCATGTGTCCACCTTTTTTAAAAAGATCATCTACATTATGAATTAAAAGGGCGTAAACATTATTTCTAACCAATTTATCTAAAGAGGATTTAAAATTAGACCTTAAAAATAATACTTCTTCTTGAGTTATATTTAATTGTTGAAAGCATGGGGTTTTGGTAACGATACTCCATAATTTAGATCCTACACCAACCTCTCCAAGTACTGTCTCAGAGTCTCCGTAAATTGATGCTGTATCCAAATAATTAACTCCACTACTTAAAGCGTAATTAAGAATATTCTTAACCTCTTCAAATTTAATTTTACCTCTGGAATTAGAAATACCATAATTAAGACCAAATTGCGCCGTTCCTAAAGCAACCTTCATAATTTATGAATTAATTGTAAAAATAAATTAAACCAAAATGATTATTAAAAAATTTCATACTGAAAAAATGCAAATCGTATTACTTTCCTAATGCACTTGCTAACATACGTTTTAATACGCTATTATTTTGTTCCAGACCAATATCACCTTCCTCATAAGCTAATTCTCCATCGGATTTTATTAACTTATCCAAAGTTGCATTGATTGCAGCCTGCGAAGAAAATAAGCATGGTGTCGAATAATTAACTAAATTTGTACCAAGCTTCTGTAACTCTGTTAACGTCACCGGAGGTGTCTTTCCACCAGCAATCAAATTGATTGTTATTGATACATCTTTACCAATTGCCTTTCTAATCTTCTTAATTTGCTCAATATCAGAAAGCCCCTCGACCAATACACCATCAACTCCTGCTTGAATAAATTTTTGACAACGAAAAATAGCCTCTTCAATATCTGTAGTATCAGTTCTAGCAATTACATATAACTGTTCACGTGTGGCCAACACAGCTTCCAGCCTAGGCATGTATTCTTCTAGCGATAATATCTCCTTACCTGGTAAGTGTCCACATCTTTTAGGACGTCGCTGATCTTCAAGAATTATCGCAGATGCGCCCACTCTTTCTAATCTTCGAGTTATATTTGCCGCAATATTTGGATCGCCATATCCATCATCAATATCCACAACAATATGTGTTTCTGGTAGTACAGCTCGGATACGTTCAACATAAGCAACCATATCAGTCCACGCTATATATCCTTCATCTGGCAGACCGTAGTAACTAGCCGCAAATCCATAACCACTACAAAAAATGGCTTCGAATTTTTTAGATGCTAAAGCTGCTGAAAAAACATCAAAAATGCCAATCAATGGTAATATTTTTTCCGACGCAACCCTCTCACGCATTCTTTCACCGTAGCATATTCTTAACTCAGTACCGCATTCCATAAAATCCTCTTTTTGTATCTATTTTTTTTATTAAAAGAAATTGATTGAAATATAAACTCAACTTAATACAGAAAAACTAATTATATTAATTTAACTTGGAATAAACTAAATCTTTTAGACCACTATAAGAAATTGTATTTTCTATTTCTTCAGATTTAAAGGTTATACTAAAACTTGATTCAATAAAGACCATTAATTCAATATGTTTTAGAGAGTCCCAACCTGGATACAGATCTATTCCAAGTTCAGATAAATTAGTATTTTCATCTATATTAAAAAAATTCCTTAATAAAGTATCTAATCCATCTATATTGCTCACACTCTGATTTTTATTTTCATTTACTTCATGTATTTTATTTTTTCCACTTTTTTTTAAATTCAGTCCCTGCTCTGAGAATCCGAACTTACCAATTTTAATAAAACTAGGCTCTATCCATATATATTTATCATCCTTCCCCCATTCACCTAATAATCCATCTGCAATCGCCTCTCCAATCTGTTCAGGTAGTAGTGCATTTTGATTAGATTGCCTATAATTTTTAGAAAAATCTGTCAAAACAAGGCCAGGAGCGACTGTTCTTGCTCTTATACCATAATTTTCATAATGCTTGCTAATTTGGGAAATATACTGTGTTGTAGCGACTTTTGCAGCAATATAATTTTCCCACCCCGAAGGATTAAATTGAAGTGCACTAGACCCAATAAAAGTGATGCTGCCTGCTTGACGAGCTAGCATTGATTTACATAATCCATCAAAAATTCTCTTACAAGCAACAAAATTTACAGACATAAGATGATCTAAACTACTATCGATGCTTGGGCATGCTGCATGTACTATATCTATCGTTGAATTTTTTAAATCATAGTCACAAATAGAATTAACAAAAACATCTATTTCATCTAATTTAGATAAGTTCCCTTGAATAGCCCTCACTTTGACATCATAAGGTTCACATAATTTAACAACATTTAAAGCTTTTTCTTTGTTCGTATTATAGTGCAGTATCAAGTTAAAACCTTTTCTGGCTAAAGAGACCGCTATCTCACGACCAATCTCACCTGTAGAGCCAGTAATTAGTACGGTGTGTTCTTCAGTTTTCCCAAAATTAACATGATCAAGATCAAATTCAGGGGCAATTAAGTCAGAAACATCATCTCGCACTTTTACTAATAATTCAGAATCTAATAAAATATCCTTTCCATCTATAGCAAGCGTCCTAATAACTAGTGATTTTTGCATCTCGTGCTTAGTTATTATTTTTGCAGAATATGTTATTTCTCTATCGTAATACATTGGCAATATTGATTCAAACTTTGTTCTCAAATACAGAGATCTATGTCCGGGAATCATCGTACCTGCAACTGCAGAAAGAGGGGTAGCTGCAAGATGCATAGGCACTATAATAGTACCAAAATCAGACTCTTTTGAGTATATAAGATCGTGGTGCAAAGGATTCATATCTCCACTTATTTTTGAAAAAATCTTAAAATCCTCTAATGAGAAACTCCTTTGGAAAGTGACATAGTCACCAACACAAAAATCTTCAAATTTTTTGTCTTTGTTTTGCATGCTTTTTCTATTCAACCTTCTTTTTCTGTGATATGTATCCAATTTGGAATTTTAATTTTAGAGTCCTTAATATCTGCAAACCATTTAGAATTATTGTCTCTTTTGTAAAATCCATTATTCTTAAATAATTCGTGAACTGGGACATTTCTATTAGTGTGCTGAATCTTTCCAACCAGTGTGCTTTTTCCCATTTTATTTGATTTTTCCAACCACCAACCGAAAAATCCATGTTCAATACCCCTGCCTAACACTCTGCAAGAAAGCAAGAATAATTCAAGCGTGGAGTGTTCTTGTTTCTGATCAGACCAGTCTATTATTGCTACTCCAATATTTTCAAAATCTGAAAAATTATCTTCATAACCCAAAACATAGATTTTGCAACCGTTCTTTTGTAATACTTCTAACTCCTTTTGAGTATATCTAATAGAAGTTGTATTAAACTGATTTGTTTTAGTAATCAATTGAACAGCTCTAGATATATTAGTTGCATTGAGTGACAATACTGTTACTCTGGGTTGGATAGATTTGTAAAAATCTTCTAACTTTGAAAACTCTTTCTTTTTATTCTCAATTTTGAATTTTGATGAGTATTGACGTCCCCTCATTAAATCCTCATTTGTTAACTGGATAGATTCAATGTAAGGTGAATCTAATAAAGCCGCTGAATACAATGCAGGATCATCAGGCATATCTAACACCTTAACCTCTGGTAAGTTGATTCTAACTTGCTCACGTTCTATTGGATTATCATCTATAAATAATATATTTCTCAAATCCAACCCCATTTGTTGAGATATCTTAATTAAATTTTTCCATTTGGGCTCCCAATTAATAGCATACACAGATGTAATACTTTCTGTAATTACCATATTCGGAAGGCTCTGTATTGTTTCTAATGTCTCATTCTCATTATTCTTACTCAAGATTCCTAAGGCTATCCCTCTATTGTGTAACTCTTTCAGTGTGTTTTGAAAACCTAAAAAAGCATTCCCAGGAAAATCTCCACCAAGTTGAATACCTTCTATTCCATCTTCCCCCAAGATACCCCCCCAAAGCGTATTATCTAGATCTACCAATATCAAACGTACTGATTCACCTATGGTTGATATAATGAGAGAAGCATATCTTCTAATTAAAAATTTAGAAAAATTTCTAGAATATGGGAATCGTCCCAAATACCAAAGACGCTGATCGAAAACTTTTCCTTCGTATGCAACCATTGCCCCTTTTAAGTCAAACAAGTTAATATTACTAATATTTTCTGATAATTTTTTTAATTGATGATTTGAAATATCTAATAATTCAGTTAGTCCTCTATCTTGATTTTGATCTTCATTTCTAAAAATTGAAGAGGTTAATTGCTCAAATGTATTAACAAAAATAACTCCTGAATTATTGGCAGAATACTTCCTAACCATTTCAGTATATATTTCTATAGCACTTAATCTCTCTTCCTCAATATTTTGTAAAATGTCAATTTTAAGAACATCTTCCAACCGATCAACGAAAAATGTAAAATTTGCGGAAAATTTATACAATTCTGAGTCTTCTGTAAGAATATTTTGGTACGATTTTCCAAACTCTAGTTTAAATACCTTGTGTTCTCTTGATGGAATTAAATTCGTGAAAATATCTTTAATTTCTGAAGAAAGCATATCTAAATTACTACTGCCAACCACCGCTACCCTAATAGGTTTATTGTTACGCATAGAAAGTGAATTATCTATACTATAACGAGTAATCTCAGGGTTCAACAACAAGGAAAATTTATCGTTGGCCAGATATTCTCTACAAATATTTCCAAAAAGAGAGCAGCTGACAGACTCAATGATGCCATCACCTAATTTTTTTCTAAAAATATCGCCTCTATCATAAAGGGCATCAACTATAGAATTAAAGTTATTTTTTGGATTTACAGATAAGTCTCTAACAAACATCTTCGAACTATATTGTCTTACTTTATCTCCAAAGTTAGCTTTACCTTGAAAAGTTTTAAAGAATCTGTACGGCACCTTAGCTTCTTGCTCATAGTAATGGAACTGGGTGCAATACTTCCAGCTACAACCAATCATAACAAGTGTTGCATCTAATTTATCAAAAAGTCCAAACGGCGACTCTTTTCCAAAAGTAGTTGTGTCTTGACTATCTATGATTTTTTGTGCATCTTTCCCCGCAACTGCAAAAGAATATATAGCATGGTGGGTTCTTTGTACACCGTTTAAACCAAGAAACCAGTCACCCAAAATTCCTGTTTCTGAACGAGATTTTAAATAGTGGAAATCAGATCCTTGACAAAAGGAAAATGTAAAAGTAGGCAATGCAAGGGTATACCCATCCAACAATAATTGACGTAATGCTCCCAAAATTGACCATTTAAATTTTGAAGAAAGCTTGCCAAGCTGTGGTAACGATGAATGGATAACTACAATACGATCTTTACCTCCTATTGACTCTTTCAGGCAATTATAAATTTCATCAGTAGACAAATTAATCATTCTACTTCAGATTTTGATGTGCTTATAAGATTGTGATCACAAAGCAATCTGGCTATTTTTATAAGATCTACTGCCTTACAACCAATTTTTTCTGCAATAGAGATCATATCATTACCTCCATCTGCAAATGCCATAAAATCCATTATTAAATTTACATCTGACTTTTGATGACTAACTCCAGTATTATTAATGCCTATCTTATGATACAAGCCTCTTTTGCCTAATTGAGGTTCGCATAATACAGAGGTCTTATAATTGTAATTTTTTTCTAAAACTAACAGTACATCAATCATTACGGAATAACTTTGTTCAAGGCCTTTTTGAGTTATTAACGACAAATCATCAAAGGATGTGTGATATTCAGGAAAAGTTGCGTATTTACTTCTTGAGAACCCGACAACTGGCAAATCCACACCTGGGCTGCAGTACTGCCTTTCATCACTGCCTCTATCAAGAAAACTATAAATAGTTGGCTTCTTACAATATTGCCTTAATGTATGTATTAACACACGATCTGCTAAACACTCTCCACTTCTACTTTGGATTATGGAAAAATCCCTTTGATCACCAACACAACTGATAACAAACCCTGCAATAGTATGCTTTTTCATTTCATGCAGATGCTCATTCAAATACGAAATAGATCCAATAGTTTCTGGCAAAAACAATATTCTATATGTATAACGACTATCGAAATCCAATGAGCTTAAATAACGAGCAATAGCTGTTGTTAAAACAGGACCAGATAATTCATTATTTGCCATAGATGGATGACAAACATATGTAGAGAGCAGAATTTCTTTATTTGAACTACCTTTTATAATCAACTCTCCGTAGTTCAATACACCCTGTTTAAAACTACTGTCAATCACCACATGATATCTTCCAGGTAGTAAGAGCTCTCTTTGTTTATGAGTTAAACAAAACCCCCAATTTTTTTCATAATAAGATGTAACATAAGGAATAGCATATGGATTATTTGGCAAAGAAAAGAGATGCTCATTAAGATCATCTAACGTCATCCACTTATTAATTGGCTCGGAATACCCCACTACATGCAAATTATGGTCAGACAATTCTACTATCTTATTGCCACTCTCATCTTCAATATACGCATCTATTATTTCCCACTCATCTGGAACAGTCCAATCAAAAACCTGAGTACCACTCTTAAATTCTTTGATAGAGAGTCCGGGCAACAATGTTTTAATATAGTTTAGCGTCTCTCTAACACCAACCCCAGAAAGAGACCTATAAATTGGAAAAAGATCACATGCCCATCTATACATTGGGTCGTGGCCATCTTGTGGCTTGTTTCCTGCGACTGGTTTTATGATGGGACCTTTCTTAATCATAGTAAATATTAAAGTCGTCTAAAAACTGGCTGAACAATTTCTCCATGGAGGTTATCACTCAAACTATTATTATCTATCCAATAGCTTAAACTATTAAAAACATCATTATAAACTTCTAGTGTTTTATCAACATCGCTTTGTGTATGAGAATAACTTGGTGCATGCCATCCCGCCGCTAATATGCCTCGACTTATTGACTCTTGTTGAAAAAGGCTTTTAAGTAATAAATCTTCTACTCCATTATTCGTAAAATTCAATACACTTCTTGCATGATAGCCAGATAAACTAATTCTGTTTGATAATTCGTATTTAAGAAGTAAATTATTTATACCTTTGATTAGATTTTCACCCAGCATATGCACATGGTCGAGAACTGGCTCATTCTCTAAAGTAGTTAGTACCTCATTCGCAGCAACAATGCCAAGCATATCACCGCCAAATGTAAATGAGAAAAATACTTCATCTAAACAATCCATAATTTCTGATTTTCCAACAATAGCAG
>LWDU01036352.1_pt1 | contig 23726 bp, 19 predicted proteins | sample 727161 | NCBI WGS metagenome assembly LWDU01 (sample SAMN04566230, study PRJNA314399) | hydrothermal vent metagenome | isolation source: deep sea hydrothermal plume seawater | place: Mexico: Gulf of California, Guaymas Basin | collected 2004-07-11
ATCCAGGCGACGCACAGGAACTGAATCAAGACGACACCGTGGTCGCAGCCACAGAACCTGCATAAAAGCACTCTCATCCGAGGAAACAAAATCCAGCACGCCTGAATTGCGAAACTCGTCGCTCTGTGTCGTCCAATCGAACAGCAACGTGCGCAGGCGGTACTGAATGGTAAGGCGATTAATGACGGCCGGAAAGAAACCAAGGAACAGCTCGACGGCAGCGGTGTACGCCACGCAGAGTACCATAGCACGGCGATGGAACAGCGTCCCCAGCATTATGTAGAGTGCCGAATAGGAACACGCTGACAGGATCGCCAGCCCCACCATCGCACGTCCCACTTCACCCGTAGCAACTATCCCGGGAACCACGTCCGTCGCCGTCTCTCCTGGAAACCGCCCGCCACGGCGTACGGCCCGGTCGTCTGTGGCTGCGACCACGGTGTCGTCTTGATTCAGTTCCTGTGCGTCGCCTGGATCCTCGATGCCGGCCACCGCAACCGCCACCGTCACTCCGACAATCGTGGCCGACGCTGCCCACACGACGGCCACCAAATACTTCCCCAGAACCAGGTGAAAGAGTCCGTTGGGTCGCACCGCCAGATATGTCCAACTGTGCTGCTCAAGTTCGGAAGCTACAGCGGGAGCAGCGATCAGCAACGCCCCCAACATGCACGATACGGTCGGTGCCACAAAGTACAGCGCAATGGTGAAAAACGTGTTGATGTTTTCTTGCGTGGCCCCCCGGGGAGGCTGCAGATAGTTCATCATCAGCAGCATGATCACCACGGGAAACGCAGCGACAACGACCCACCAGAAGACTCGGCCAGGTGTCAGGATCCGATTCAATTCGAACCGAAAGATGGCCATGAGGCTGTTCATATCTCACCTCGATGAATCTTCAGCAGTGAGTTGAAGAGCGTCTGCAATGAATCGTCGGCGGATCGTACACGGGTCACAGTGAAGCCGTTGCGGGTGATCAAGTCCGGCAACTGACTCCACAATTGTCCCGCCCGCAGCGTTCTCAGGCGAACGGTGTCCCCGCCGTGTGATTTTTGTTCAACTGAGATCGACACGGCCAGTTCCCTGTCCATCAGCACGGAGGCCAGCCGATAGGGTTCTGAACAATCGACTTCGATTTCGGAGGGCGAATCAAACAGCAGTTCGTTCACTTCGCTGGCTGTTCCCGATGCCAGCAGACGTCCGCCGCAGATCAGCAGAAACGAATCGGTCAGGGCTTCGATTTCGTGCAGCACGTGACTGGCGATAATCAAGCTGTTGCCGAGCCCAATCCAGTCGTTCAGCACATTCGTCATTTCAGCTCGACCGACCGGATCCAGACCGCTGAATGGTTCGTCCAGAAACAGCAGGGTCGGCTCGTGAGCCATGGACTGAGCCAGCTTGATCCGCTGTCTCATGCCGCGTGAGTAGGTTGCGATCGGCCGATTCATGTCGTTGGACATACCGACCAGAGCAAGACAGTCGGCGGCTCGGGCGCGTGCAGGTCGCGAGCGAACGCCGTGAAGTTGCAGCAGCAGGGTCACCCAATCGAGTCCGGTGGTCGTGGCGTACAATCCTTCGAAGCCGGGACAGAAGCCAATCTTCTTCATGAACGCCGAGTTATTTCTCGGCGACTGACCCAATACCCGAACCGTTCCGCGAGTGGGAACGAGCTGGCCAATCAGCAGATTCAGTAAAGTGCTTTTGCCCGCACCGTTGGGGCCGAGCAGTCCATAGGCGCCCGGCTTCAACTGTGCGTTGAAGTCGTTGACGCCAATCACCGTACCGTAGAGCTTGGTGACGTGGTCCAGTTCGATCAGGTATTCAGAAGTCATAAGTGCAGTCACGCTCGCAACGGTGCGGACACCTTCCGATAGATAACGGCGAAACAGATCACACACAGAGCGAAGACGAATGCGAACTGCGTGTCGGCGTGAGGTGAGAAGCTCGGAATATCGAGTATGGCCACAGACAAATCGCTGTACAGCAGAAACAGAAACGACATGCGCAGCACCAGTTCGGACGTGTCACCGTTCAGGTTCTGCATCACCAGAAAAGCAGCCAACCCGAAGATCCAGATCGCAAACCAGCCAAAGGTCGCAAAGCGACTTTCCACTGTCATCGATGACAGCATTAACGCCAGCAGCGTTGTTGGCACAATCATCGCGGCCGAAGCGGCCACTGCCCTTAACGGCAGGTCCCATGTCTGGCTGATCACTGAAATGTCCGGCGAAAGCAGCACCGCAAAAACGTACAGCAGCAGTTGTGGAAGCGTGCATGTCAGCAACAGATAACACAAGACCGTGGCGCACTTGCCGAAGATGTACTGGACACGTGTGAGCGGCCGGGAGAAATACAGTAAAAAGGCTCGAGACCTGACATCCTGAGATATCAGCGACGGCGCAATCAGCCCCACAACGACGACCATCCCAATCGCTTGTGATCTCTGCAATTGCAGCAGGACGGACTTCCAGAAAATCGGTCGCGCAGCATTCAGCAGCTCTTCACGGTCCGCACCATTAAGTCCGTCGAGCGTCACCTGCACGACGGGAAACATTTCCGCGGGAAGCAACAACCGGAGCAATTCACGCATACCGTCTGCGTTACCTTGAGTGTTACTGGTCAGCACCTGCTCGAACAGGAAAATCAGCACACCGTAGGCTAAAGGGGGCCCCCAGACCAAAAAAGCGATTCTGCGGAGCCAGGCACTCTGCCAGGCCCGACGGATGCCGATACCTGCGACAACAGTCCAGCGACTGTTGCCGGATTCTCGCTCGCCTTCCCATTCGCGATATCCCAGATTATGAATCGGCATCGCGTTTCTCCCGGACGGCTTTCAAGAACACTTCCTCCAGCGAGGACTGCGACGAGTTCATGTTCTGAATGGCAGCTCCGCAGTCGTCAGCTGCCTGCCACAGATGTTCCGCCACATCTGTCACTTCGCCCGCCACCTGAAGCGTGCCATCCTGCTGCAGGGCGGCTTTCAGCCCGCACGACCGCAACGCGTCCCTCATCGCTTCCCCGTCCCCGGAAAAATCTACGTTTACGGCGGGGTTGGGCAACTTCAGCAGTTCATTCAATGGTGCCGAAAGACGCACCTGACCGGCCGCAAGAATCGTCACGGAATCACACACGACCTTCACGTCGGGCAGTATGTGTGTACACAGAATCACAGACTTGCCGAACTTCTTCGCCATAATACTGATGCGATTCAGCATGGCCTCACGTTCTTCGGGATCAAGTCCCGATGTTGGCTCGTCCAGAATCAGCAGCTCCGGATCGTGTACAATAGACATCGCAAATCGCAGTTTCTGTCGCATGCCAGTGGAGTAGGTTTCGACTTTTCGGTACCGCTCCTGTCCCATACCGCAGAAGTCCAGAACCTCGTGTCCCCGCCGCAAAGCTTCCGTTGCGGGCAGGCAGGACAAGCGAGCCGCCACCTGCACGGATTCAATGCCGGACAACCCGTGCATGTAGCAATCATCTTCCGGCATGTAACCAACTTTGGCGCGAATGGCGGCCGATTCTGTCGTGACGTTATGTCCCAGAACGTGGCCTTCCCCGGATGTTATTCTCACGAGCCCCAGCAGCACCTTGATCAGCGTGCTTTTGCCCGCACCATTGGGACCAAGCAACCCGGTGATGCCGTCTTCGACGGTCAGACTGACTGCGTTCAACGCACGAAATGTGCCATAGTCCTTGGTCAGGTTTCGCAGTTCGATAAGAGAGGTCATGCGCAAAACAAACTCACATCAGACTCACAGGCGGCCAAGACTGTCGAGCCAGGCTACCGAAAGCTGCCCGCCCAGGGAGCTGTATGAACGAGACTTCGCATTCGCCACTCGCGCAGTTCCGCCAGCATCTCCTGTTTTTTATCGGCATGGTCCGGATTGCTCCACAGGTTCTTCACTTCGTCGGGGTCGTTGACCAGATCGAACAGCTGGCCTTCGTCTTCGTCAATGAAGTGCACCAACTTCCATTCGTTGTCGCGGACCATTGTCATGAAGTCAGTGCCATCGAGAATCCCGTCCTTTCCGTGTTCGGCGTACACGTAGTCTCGAGGTTCCCAGTCCTTCCCGTCAAGCGCCGGCAGTAACGACCTGGCCTCCATCGTGGCCGGCACTTCGACCCCGGCAAGGTCCAGAATGGCGGGTCCGATATCCATCTGCTGACAGAGTCCTTCAATCCGTTTGTTGGCCTTAAACCGCCCTGGAGACCAGACGATCAGTGGCATCTTTGTGATGATGTCGTACATCGTCCACTTCTGACTGTGACCGTGATCCGTCAGACAGTCACCGTGATCACTGGTGAAGATGACCACGCTGTTTTCCAGGTAGCCCTTCTTTTCGAGCGACTCCAGAATTTCCCCCACCTTGGTATCGATCATCGTGACGTTGGCCAGATAGTACGCTCGTTGTCGATGTCGTTCTTCCTGGGTCGGGTTATCTTTGTGAACGACGCTGTCGTGATCGATGTCAAAGTTATGCTCACGAAGAACCTTGAACGCCCGCGGCTGATTCTCCTTCTCCTCGTCCGTCACCTCCATGAGCGGCAGAATTTTGCTCATGTACTTTTCAGCCTCTTCCGGTGTGGGATCGTAAGGAGGGTGAGGCCCCGGAAAACCAATTTGCAGAAACAGGGGCTGTTCCGGTTTGGGTTTGGTGTCAATCCACCAGGTCGCCATGTCTCCCACGAAATTGTCCGACTGCATATCGGCATCCTGTTCCCACAGGAACGCGCCCAGACAGTCTTTGTAATCTTCACGCTGGCGATACAGTTCGCGCTGCTGCTTGATCTGTCCGCGGGCATGCAGCGCCTTGTCCCATTCGTCAAAGTAGTAGCGTTCTTCCAGGTAACGGTCCTTGTTTTCCACCACGTACCGTTCGTGAAAGCCCATCGGAGTGTGGTAGGGATAGGTATGCATCTTGCCAATATTGACGCATCGATATCCACTGTCTGCCAGCGATTCGATCCAGCCATGCTGCCACGGGTCGGCGTTTTTCAGAATGCCGGTCGTGTGTGGGTAGTAGCCGGTAAACAGGCTGGCGCGCGACGGTGCACAACTGGGGGCCGAAATATGACAGTTGGTAAACGTCGTCCCTTCCCGGACAAGGCGATCCAGGTTTGGCGTGTCCATGTAATCAAAACCGAGCTCGCGAATGGTATCGAAACGCTGCTGATCGGTAATGATGAAGATAATGTTCGGACGGTCGTCGGACATCTGTTATTTTGATTTCACAAATGAATAATTGCAACCGGTGAGGTTGGGCCGCATCTTCAAAGATGCAGGAACGTGATGCAAGGCCGCCGCAGGTCGGCGACGTGACTTTCGCACGAAGCGACCGACTATGGTCGGTCAGCACAGGGACACAATGTCAGGGACCTGAGTCTTTCCGCCCGCCGGAGGGAACCCAGGTACTCGCACTGGTGACCTGAATTTCATGCACTTCGTCGGCAGTGATGGGTTTATTAGGATCGACCTGCGTCTTTTCCTGACCTTCCTGGACTTTCCGCGGGCGGTACTGCGCGGCCAGACCTTCTTCGCGGTGATTGCGAGCCACAGCGTTCCAGAACCCCAGACTCGGACCCTCGTTGCGAAAGTACCGATACGAGGTCAGCAGGCCAAGCATCAACAGGGCTGTGGCAAGGACGGCGATCACGATCCAGTCGTAGGCACTGGAGGTAAAAGCCAGCCCCAGAAAAGAGCAGAGACCGGTTCCCAGACCCACGATAATTACGGTCGCCAGCATGCTGCCGGCGTCGTCGCGACTATGGAACCATTTTTTTGGCATAATGCCAGACCCTTCTCCAGCTCATGACTCTACCACTGCTGTTGCTGCACGGGCACGGATCGCTATCCAGCCACAGCACGCTGTCTGCAGATCGTTGCTTCTTAACCAAATCGACTCTCTCAATGATACTCTTTCCATGAACACCGGGAAGAAGGGAAAAGTCTAACAAAACGCTCAGTTTGGTCGATCGTGGCGACTGGAACGGCGAATCAGCATCCCTCAGATTCGGTCACAACCATGTGGTCGACGCCGAATCCGGTCGTGGTCAGAGGTGTTCATTCGGCGCCAAAAAGACTCAGAACTTCCTGTTCAGAATTCTTCGGCACCATCAGAACGACGGTATCGCCCGCCTGCAGCTGATCGTTGGCGTGCGGAACGGTCACATAATCCTTACGTTCAATTGCGGCCACCACGCAGTTTGGCAGGTCAAGTTCGCGAAGAGTCGACTTCGTTGCCGGAACGTCTTTCCGGACTTCCACTTCCCAGACCTCGGCGAACCCGCCAGCGATGGGAGACCGCTCCAGAACGGGGCCTTTCGCAACCAGTCCTACAATCTGTCGGGCCATGGCTTCGCGGGGACTGACCGCAACATCGACGCCAAGGCGTTCCAGAACGTTGGCATAATCAGGGCTGCGAACAATGGTCAGCAAACGCCGGCACCCTAATTCCTTAGCCTCTACGCCGCAGACAATGTTCTCTTCATCCCGGCCGGTGCAGGCCACAAAGACATCGCTCCTGCCGACCCGTGCCTCTTCCAGGTCTGCTTTGCTTTTCACGTCAGCATGCAGGATCGAGCAGTTCGGTAATCGCTCCGCAATAAAATCACATCGATCGACGTCACTCTCCAACACGGTGACGCGACACCGAGTACCCTCCAGCAGACGTGCCAGGTTCAGACCAATTTCACCGCCTCCGGCAATCACCACCCGTTGCCGCTCGGCCGAACGATCGGCAAACTGTCCGGCCACCTTCTCCAATTCGCCCTGTGCACCAATTAATGTGACGTGGTCGCCAGCTTGAACCGAATCGTCTGCTCCAGGGATGATGGACCGGTCGTTGCCGCTGATTAAACCCATCCGCACTGTGATGGGCAGCTTCAACTGTTTCAGCGGAATCCCAATGGCCCGCGCCTTTGGCCCCACCTGAATGCCATGCACCTCAACACCACCACGAACAAAATTTTCGACAGCCAGCACCGATGAGCTGCGAATGTGTCTTGCCAGTTCCAGTGCCGTCAGATGCTCCAGACTGATCAGGCGGTCGACGTTGAAGTGCCGTTGATAGTCGAACGTGCTGTTGTCACGAAAGATCGGATTAAACACTCGCGCAACGCTGCGAGACGCTCCCATTTCACGGGCAATGCTGGCACTGACCAGATTAACTTCGTCGCGACTGGTCACGGCCAGACACAGGTCGGCTAACTGAATCCCGGCCTGAAACAGTCTCGCGACGTCAAAGGCGGATCCACAAACCGTCTGGACGTCCAATTGCTCTTCCACCCGGCGCAGGACAGACGCCTGCTCGTCCACGACGCAGACATTCACGCCCCTGCTACAAAGCAGTTCGGCAACTGTGCGGCCGACCGTACCGGCTCCCAGCACAACCACATTCATGGTGACAACCCTGTTCCGTTCAACAGTTCCGCTGCTTCCACAGCAAAATACGTCAGGATGCCGTCCGCTCCGGCGCGTTTGAACGCCAGCAGGCTTTCCAGAATGGATTTCTCACGATCAAGCCAGCCATTCTGTATGGCGGCTGACAACATGGCGAACTCTCCGCTCACCTGATACGCAAACGTGGGAATCGCGAAGGTCGATTTCACTCGGTGCACAACATCCAGATACGGCATACCGGGCTTGACCATCACCATGTCGGCACCCTCTGCGATGTCCAGACGCACTTCGCGAAGTGCTTCGTCCGTGTTGGCCGGATCCATCTGATAGGTGCGCTTATCACCGCCGCCCAGACTACCGGCAGATCCGACGGCGTCGCGGAACGGTCCATAGAATGCAGAAGCATACTTCGCGGCGTACGACATGATCTGCACGTTCGTGTGCCCGGCCTGATCCAACGCACTCCGGATCACACCGATGCGACCATCCATCATATCGGATGGTGCGATAATGTCGCACCCCGCAGCGGCCTGAACGACAGCCTGCTTCGCCAGTACCTCCATGCTCTCGTCGTTGACGACGTAGCCGTTCCGGACCACTCCATCCTGACCGTGAGTTGTGTAGGGATCCAGAGCCACGTCGGCAATCAGTCCGATATCATGCCCCGCTGACCTGATCGCTGTAAGTGCCCGACAGATCAGGTTTTCGGGGTTGAACGCTTCGTCGCCGTCCGGAGTCTTCTTCTCTGCCGGCGTGACCGGAAAGATGGCGACTGCCGGAATCCCGAGTTCCGCCGCCCGCCCCACGAATTCGACAAGTCGGTCAACGCTGTAACGATTCACACCCGGCATGGACGCCACAGCTTCAACGACATCAGTGCCTTCGGTCACGAACACAGGCAAAATCAGATCGTCGACAGAAAGATGATTCTCCCGGACCAGACGACGAATCCAGTCAGTCCGGCGATTTCGCCGCATTCGAACTGACGGAAATTCTCCGTAAGCGGAGATGGAATTGCTCATTCTGAAAAGTCCCGACTTAATCCGTGATCAAAGTTTTTTTCGCAGTGGCCGATGCTGAGGTGTAGTCATGATTAGTTGTGAAGTTGGACAGGGTGACCCATCTGGGGTTGGAGCGAGGCACGAGTGAAACCCCGGGGCTTCCTTCGCAAGCTCAGTCCAGCCCCGACCACCCACCACAATCCGTCACTGCACCCCCAATGTGCGATCCATACAATCTGCTGGCCAAAGCTTCCAGTTGTTCATCAGTAATTCACATCATCGCTGATACCCGCCACTGTACCAAATGAAGTCCGTGCACAAGGTACGGTGAGGAAAGATAATCAGCTGACCAAAGATTTCAGTCGCATCATTTCCCCTGCGTGGTGTCGAAGATCGGGAGTCCTGATTCGGTCGCACTTGGGCGTGAAGTGACAATAATCTTCTTTGCCTCCTCATCGATGCTTATGATCATCATGTCACGGTAGTCCGGATTGGTAATGATGGCATTCAGCGTTTTCAGAACCGTAGCCTCACCGAAGTCATAGTTCTGTTTCATGTTCTGCGTGAGAGCCGCTTTTTTGAGACCGTCACCGTCGATTTCGATCGTGGTCTTGATTTCCTCCGCAATGTAGGCCAGAGCCTCCTGGAGGGGCATATTACGGAAGTCGACATAGATCGTCATCTGCAGACGATCCACGATTAATTCAGGCAGGGCTTTCGCGGTTGCCACGACCGGTGCCGGACCATTGAAGTCGGTCACAACGGATTGATTCCAGGTGAACAACGAAGCCGCCGCAAGGTTCGCGGCGGCTTTGTCCGGCAACAATGTAATCATGCGCACATACGACGGCCCCACATAGGTTGAAGTGCCCAGCACCGTCCCCCTCATCATCGCCGGAAATCGCCCGATCATTTCTCGATAGCCTTTCGTCGCTGGCTTCATAAAGCGGGCTGTTGCCTGAAGCAACTCAGGCAGTTTTTCCATCTGCACTTTAACATGACGCTGAGCCCGCAAGGCAGAACTTTCGTTGTTGGGGTGCAGCAATGTCTCCATGAACAGTTCGGAACCAAGATGGAGGCTCCACCCGACAGTCTGTACATCTTTGCCAAACCACAGGACGAACTCGTCAGCGAAATCCTGCATCTGCTCCCGAAAGATGTATTCACGATGAGTATCAATATTGAGCAAATCGAACATCAGCGTCATCTGGCGTCGGCGATCGGATTCCCGCAGCAGGACTTCGATGTCCACGGACGCCTGCGGCGCGTACTTTCGGGCGTCAGCGAGAGAATCGGACATCGTGATGGGAGCCACGGCAAACGTCTTTGTATCAATCAGCAGGTAGCTGTAAGGATCTGATTCGAATACCTGTCCGTCCAGATCAGATCGAACCTGTCCTCGAAACCGATTCAGCTGGAGGTCGGATTGCGTCTGTTCACTTCGAAGTCGCACCACAGCAGCCACTTCAGGTGCCGACGTGCGGGGACCGAAGTTGTCAACTCTTCAATCTCCTGCGGCTCGAACCGTGTCATGTCTCGAATCTCTTCTTCCAGCCACTGACCAAGGTCACCGAGCGTTGCCATAAACTCACGGTTCTTCCGGTCAGCACTCCAGATTTCTGCAGGACGCAGATGAAAAATCAGATGCGGTGTGAACGGCAGATAGTCCAGTGGAATCACGGACCCCGATGTTGGGCTGAGTGCCCTGGCATTCTCGTTGGCATCGGCCAGCACGAGTTTCTCCTGCTGCCATGCTTCATTCACCTGTGGCTCTTGATCTGCAGCGGCCTGTTCGGCGGCCAATTTTGCGTCTGAGCTCCGCTGCCACCACAGCCCAATCATGCAGCTGACGAACAGCAGCGTGCCCAGCACAGCGACCATGGGGCCACCGCGGCTCTTGCGTTTGCGACGCCCTCGCCCACGATTCGTTGCGTCGCCAGTGTTCGTTGCCGGGCCAACTGATGTCGCAGCATCCGATGAGCTCACATCGACATCAGCCAATGGAAGCGGAGCTTGCGCGACGGAAGAAAAATCAAATGCACCCGGAGCAGCTGCCTCCTGCGAACCAGGCGTCGGAAAAGATGACGGCAATTCGTCGTGCGCCGGCGGTGGTGAATCCGGCACCCATTTTGCGGATGTACCGACCATCGGTTCCGCCGGCGGCGCCGGAGCTTCGGCCTCCAGCAGCGTCAATTCCACTTCATCCGGTTCCGTCAGAATAAACCGGTGCTGGCAACGCGGGCACTTCCCCTTGCGTCCCAGCAATTTTCGATCCGGCAACTTAAGATCGGCCGAGCACTTGGGACACGAAATTGTAACTGTTGACATCGCGGCACCTGGAGCGTCAAAACGCAGGAAATCTGATTTTCTGGATTCGTTGACGTAGCCGCTGCCGGAGTCGCACATATTCACGAGACCCTGCCGGAAGCTCCGGCGGTCCTGCGAATTCACCCACAACGGCAACCCAGTGTCATCGACCTAAGGAAGCGCCACAACCGTTCCGGGGCCACGTGACGCAACAGGCTACTTCGCGGATTTTAGCGTGCAACACGGCTATCGGAAACGTTCATCTGAAAATGGATGCAGATCCTTCGACCCACCATCGGCAGGCATCGAGCGCGCTTCACCGAAGTGTACCAACTTCCGCCACCGTTCAGCTGCGAAACCGCTCGCCAGCCCCGCTACCCGTCCGTGCGACATGCACCAGCATCAAGCAGCGCCTCCGCCAGCTGAAAGTCTTCTCTGGTGGTGATCTTGATATTCATCGGCCAACCAGGATGCACGTGGACTGGTTCACCAAAAGCTTCCACAATTGACGCGTCGTCCGTGAATGCAGACAGATCGTCCGCCGCGTCAAAGGCCAGCTGCAGCAGTGTCCTGCGGAAAACCTGCGGCGTTTGTGCCAGGACAAGTCCGCTGCGATCGACAGTTCGCTGAATGGTATTTCCGTCGACCGCCTTTACCGTACTGCTGACAGGAACGCCTGGAATCACCGCGTCATGCGTTGCGGCGGCAGCGAATATTTCGGTCACCCATTTTTCGGTCAGCAATGGTCGAGCCGCATCATGAATGGCAACAAAATCGGCATCCTGAGACAAAGAACTGATTCCGTTCAACACGCTCTCGGCACGACATGTCCCGCCTTGCGCGATGGTGATGTTCAGGACCGCCAGGTTTGCCCGAAACCGCTCCCGGAACTCGTCAAGGTCGTCCGGGGACAGAACCAAAACGACTTCCGAAACGTCGTCCCGGTTAATGAAGTGCTCGGCCGTCCGCAACCAGACGGCACGCCCCTTCAGTTCGACGAATGTTTTTTTGCGCGCGAAGCCGGTGAATCTCCGACTCTCGCCGGCAGCGGGCAGAATGACGGCAAATTTTGACATATCAACCGATCAGAACCACCACATGTTCCGCTGGACAAATTCCACAACATCGCCAAACAGCCAGAAGGCCAGAGTACAGTCACTGCAATAAATGCGAACGGAAACTTCAGACCCGATCTGACGGGTAGGAATCTCAGTGCCTTCGGCGCCTTCCGCGATTAGTTCGAACGCAGTTCCCAGTTCCGAATCCGTTGTGGAACGCGTCGCGATCGTGATGAGTCGGCATTTGAATTTGGATTCCGGCAGACTAACCATCGTGAAGTCACAATCCAACATGCCATCACCACCACTGGCGATGTTCTCTTCAATCGCCCGCAGCAGATGCCCCATTCGTTTCTCTTCGACCAGCAGTTCCATGTGCCACGGGCCGTTGTCGTTCATTACATCGAACAGGTGATCACCCTGTCGGACCGGTCGGTCCTGCAGAACTTCCATGCGTTTGAAGTCCGGAATGACACCAGTCGCCGGTGCTCGGATTTTCAGTTTCTGATCTTTTCTAACGAGTAGCATCTTGAGCTTATTTTCAGCGATCTTGTGGTCGGCAGCAATGGTCTCCAGTTCGATCTGCAGGCGATGAACTTCCTCCTTGTTCCTTAACTGCTCGGCAGATTTCCTTGCGTTGCTGGCGATTTTTTCGACTTCTTCCTGTTTGTCAATTTCCGTTTTCGCGTTGCTGATTTCTTCCTCAATCTCGTCGTTGTAGAGGGTCATCAGGACTTCCTGCTGTTCCACCCGAAGCTCGCCGCTGTCATCGGGGGCAACATCAATTTCAATGATTTCGCCGTCCCACAAAGCAAACACGTACCGTCAGCGTCGACGGGGTACGGCAATTTGATCATGGTCATGGCCGCCACAAGGCCGGCGATCACCGCCAGCACGATCGTCGTGATGGCCAGTTTGCGCCCTTGAAACCATTCCGTCACCCGCCCCATCAGCTTGAAAACGGAACGTCCGAAAATTCGACCGTGAACTCGCGAATTCCACAATGCCGCACCAACGTGGTCGGCCAGCAACTCTGCTCGCTGTTCCAATTGGGGGACAGGTTCTGACTCCGCGACCTGTTCGATCACAATGCAGCCAGTTGCCCGGCGACGTTTCTTTTTGCGTTTGAGTTCTGCCTCTTCTCCCTGTTCGCGAACCAACACGTCATTTTCAAACGTGGGGACGATCATGATCATCCGCGAGCCACTTTCCTGAACGAAATTGGCCAACGGTTTTTCGATCTGAGGCGGCAGGTTTTCGATTTTCCCGGCGTACGTCAGCGTCTCGCCCATATCGATCACGCGACGCGAGAGACGCTTCATCGATGTGATCAGGTTGGCACGAGCGTTCACCGTGGACTGACCGCTGACGGCTCGGATTTTCACGTTGCGCCCCTTGCGCGTGACAATGCTCAGTCGATCGCAACCCAGTAGCGGTCGACCATCACTGGCAGAAGCATCAGCGACTTCCTGCTCCTCGAGCGATCTCTGAATTCGCAGCGTGTATTGTTCGAAGTCCGTCCAGAACTGGCTCTTCAAGTCATCAGTCATCGACGAATTTCGGCGTTTGCCTTCGACATAACGCGACGCGTAACCGCACATCTGTTCCAGAAACTGCATGTAACCCGATCGAGCTTTCTCGGGCACATCCGTTCTCTGAAACAACTGCACAACGCCGACGCAGTCTTTCTCTTTGTGTAATGCCGACAGCACCATCACGTGTTCGGTGGGCAGATCCACACCCTGTCCGTGGACCAACGTCTTTGCTTCACCGGTCTGCAGGACGTCAATGAGCAGTTTTTCATTGACCTGCATCGCTCCGGGAATTTCTTTCAGACCGGTCTGCCGAGTCGGCCGCCATCCTGAAGCAGCCATACGGCACCACCTTTCGCTCCGATGGCGGTCACGACGCGATTCAGAAACTCCTGAAAAAAGATGTTGGGTGGAATGTCCTCACCCGACATCTTTTCAATCTCGCGGGCAAGGTGCATCACCTTCTCACGCACCCGCCGCAGATTCTCGTCCGATGATGCGTTTGGTTCTGTCATTTCTATCCCGAAGTGATGGCTGAACGCCAAATTTGTGGTAAAGACTGGACTGTGCTGCCCCGGTCGTTGTCCGGCTGGGTTCCTGGAGGTCAGACGAACAAGAACCTTCGATCCAACCGAAGTGTCGTGAAAACCAAACGTTACGTCGCGGCAGAGCAACATCGACCTGCATCCCCTACGGTCAAATTCAGAGCCCGTAGGGAGAATTTGGACAGATCGTTCTCACTGCCTTGCCTGGTTCCCCCAAACGGAACACGGGAAGGGAGTAATCTGCATCTGTTCCGGTGACGTTTGAATATTCGCTGTCGGCGGCATTGAGTCTCGAATGGGTCACGAGCAGCGGAAATCCGAGGAGAAGACGAGTACGAGACGCGAATACGATCCTGATGTTTGTTCCCTCGTCCTCGTCCCTCCTACTCGTCTTCTCGTCCTCGATTTCTTCTTTCGCGGCCGCGAAAACGTATGCCACCCAATTATCCCCGTGTCGTGCAGGCTGCCCGCACTGCGGAGCGGCACCTGGCGGTGGAACTCGGCGTGTCCGGCATCAGGAAAGCAGGGACCGGGTGGGTTCTGAACCGTGGTCGGAAAGAGGGATCGGCCTGCCGACGTTGCTGATATTTGTGGCTTCATGGTCCAGATTCAGGGCCTGGCAAACGGTCGCCATCAGATTCTGCACGGTCATGGGGGCGTTTTTCACTTCCATCCCGTCGTCGGACGTGCTGCCGTACGCTTGTCCGCCTTTTACGCCTGCCCCGGCCAGGACAGTGCTCCAGCTTTTGGGCCAGTGGTCGCGACCCGTGTTGTCGTTGATTTTCGGCGTCCGGCCAAACTCTCCCATCCACACCACCAACGTATCGTCCAGCAGTCCACGCTGTTTTAGATCGCCGATCAGAGTGGCATAGGACGGATCAAGGACGCCGCACAGAGAACCAACCGCCTCAAAGTTGTCCTGGTGAGTATCCCAGCCCGCACCTCCGCCAGCACCGTCGGCATTGCTGAGATTCACTTCTACAAACGACACGCCGGTTTCGATTAGCCGCCGAGCCAGCAGGCAGCCCTGACCGAAAGGATTCCGCCCGTAGGAATCACGGAGCATTTCGTCTTCTGTGTCCAGATTGAAGGCTGCCACGGCACCAGACTCCATCATGCGAATGGCCTGCTGATAAGACTGCACGTGACTGCGACCAGGACCTCCCGGATACTGCTTCAGGAAATCATGTTCCAGGGATGTGAGTAGTTGCAGACGGGCATCCGACTGAGCTGACGAAACGCGATCGGACCGCTTTAGATTGCTCACTTCAAACGAAACCTGTTGAGCATCGGCATCCGGCCCCGTCATCTGCGACGCCACAACCAGCGGCGACCATGCCGGTCCAAGGAAACCCGGTCCATACGCCGCCGGACTAAATGCCTGAAACGGATTGACGCTCACGAACGACGGCAGATCACATTCTTTGTTCAACAGCTCCTTGCTCAGAAAGGATCCAACAGTCGGATATCTGATCGGTCCCTGAGGCAAATATCCGGTGTGCATGAAGTAAGTGGCGCGCGAATGGTCACCTTCTTTTGTGGACATCGAACGGATCACCGCCAGATGATCCATGACTTGCGCCGTCTGCGGCAGGTTCTCGCTGATGCGGATGCCCGGTACACTGGTTTCAATGGACTTAGTAGGCCCCCCGTTTTCGTGCTCTTCTTTGGGGTCGAACGTTTCCATCTGGCTGGGGCCACCAGACATCCACAGCAGAATGCACTTGCGATGTTTCTTCGTATCCGACTGACCTGCCTGAGCTGCGATCGTGGACAGCCACCCCGATGCGGACGCTCCGAGCAGACTCAGCCCGGTGTACTTTCCGAAGTCACGACGATTTATTGTGCGGTGCATCTGACGACTCTCAAACGTGTGAACTGAAGAGCGAGCCTTAACATCGATTTGTAGACGGATCGAGCAAACGGTGTGTCTGCCAGAACATCGGCCGATTCCTTCGGATGTCGAACCGAACAGACTGTATCACGGTAAAATCCGGTTTGTGCTGCTCCGGCATTGGTGTCGGCCTCGGTCCGGCCTACGTCGTGCAAAATGCAGGTTAGTGGTTCAACAGGAACTCGCTGCTGTTCAGCAGCGCCCAGAATATGTCAGACAGAGCGGCCCGCGAATTCTTCGCAGCACCGCCAGACGAGAGGTATTCACCGAAACGCCGTTGTTCGTTCGCTGACGGACGCCGACTTAACGCTGCCAAAAACAGCGTTTCCAGCTTTTGTTCGTCGGACATCCCGGGAAATTCCGCGATCGCTCGCAGAGTCTGACTGTCATCGACGCTGGTCGCGTTGTCGATAAAGTCGCCGTTCATCATCGCCAGTGCCTGCAGAATCGTGGTTTCACGCTCCAGCGGAGATTCGACGTTGTTTCGAAACAGATCCAGAAACCTCGCGCGAGGTGAGTTCATGTCGACGACGAACGGGTTGTCACTGCGGTAGGGTTGGTAATATCCGACCGCTTCAGCAACGCTGTCGAAGAATTGTTCCGGCGTCAGCCCCCGCAGCGCCGCTCGAGCAAAGTGCGATGGTTCTGCCTGAGAGGCGTGTGTTTGCCGACCGCTGAGTTGGTAGACGTTCGTGGCCGTGATGACTCGTACGACATGGTTCACATCAAACCCGCTGGATACGAATTCCTGAGCCAACAGATCCAGCACCTGCGGGTGCGATGGAGGGTTGCCGTCAGAAAAATCGTCGACCGGATCGACGATGCCTCGCCCGAAAAACTGAGCCCACAGACGGTTGACCGCCATTTTTGCGAAGTAGGGATTCTCTGAGTCCACGACCCAGTCCGCCAGCATCTGTCGTGGCGTTTTTGAATCGTCTGTCCAATCGGGTTCAAGACCGGTTAGATAAACGGCCGGCACAACATTCTCAGTTCCCGGTATGTTAATTGTTCGAGCGTCCGTCTTCTCCGTCATATCCTGCATCATGGCGGGATTGTCGGCGTCGTCATCGTCCGGGCGGCTGAAACCGGAATAAAACGCCGCCATGTTCCAGAACTGATCCTGACTCCACTTATCAAACGGGTGATCGTGACACTGAGCACAATCCAGGCGGACGCCAAGAAATGCGCGAGCAGTGCCGGATGCAAGATTCTCAGGCTTCAGTTCGCGTACGAGAAAAAATGCATCGGGGCTGGTCGTCGACGACAGGGCAGCACCGGCATTCGTGTTCAATTCCGTCGTGATGATGTCGTGAACGATCTGGTCATACGGTCGCCCTTCCGAAATGTGCTGCCACAACCAGGCTTCGAATCCGGGAATGAGAGCTCGAAACTGCGGTTGGCTGTTTGCCTGCGGAATCAAAGCGTTCCGCAGGGCGGTCGTGAAGTGTCGTACCGACGAGGGACTATCCAGCAGCAGCTCAACCGCGTGGGACCGTTTGTCCTTTGATTCGTCGTCCAGAAAATCCCGGACTTCTGACACCGCAGGAATTCGCCCAGCCAGATCCAGATATAGACGACGAAGATACTCGGCATCATCGGCGGTGTCGGCCGGTGTGACTTGTTCTCTTTCCCACGCCACCTGAAACAGCCGATCGATCTCAGCTGCGGTTTCGTGCGGAGCATCCGCCGCCCACAGACTGGTTCCCGCCGCGACTACAATGGCACCAAACAATACGTACCGCACGATGACATCCTTATGAAGTGGCCGTTGGCAACGGCGTCAGACGAACGCTGATCGTAGTTTCCCACGCGTCGCCTGACAGGATCCCTCAATCAGGCAGATTTGTCCAGATTTCTGTCCGGAAACAGAAGGAAAACTGTCCGTCCGTCGATTGTGCGTGTCGTCATCGGCGGTGTGCCGGTTTATTTCCGTACGGATGGGCGTCGAATTGTCAGTCGCCGCGGCAAACGGTAACCTTCGTCGATTGCTGGCAATTTGCCCCATTCCCCTCCTTTGACCCCTGAAACGCTGCATAATGACTCGAAAAGGTGAAATCTTTTCCGGACTCTCCGTCGCCCTCGTCACTCCATTCCATGCTGACGAATCATTAGACGAAGCCACGCTTCGCAAACTGGTGGACTTTCACGTCGAATCCGGCACGGACTGCGTCGTGCCCGTGGGCACGACTGGTGAAAGCCCAACCTTGACGCATCAAGAACATGACCGGGTCATTGATGTCGTTTGCGAACATGCCGCCGGACGAATCAAAGTCATGGCCGGAACAGGGTCCAACTGCACGGCGGAGGCCATTCGGATGACGCAGCATGCGAAAGATGCCGGGGCGACCGGTTCGCTGCAGGTGGCTCCGTATTACAACAAGCCGACTCAGGAAGGATTTTTCCAGCACTACAAGGCGATTGCCGATGCCGTCGACATTCCGCACGTGCTGTACAACATCCCCGGACGTTCTGCAAAAAACATTGAACCGGCCACAATCTGCCGCATCTCGGAAGCCTGTCCAAACATTGTCGCCGTCAAAGATGCGACAGGATCCATGGATCAGGCATCCCAGATTCTGGCCGCATCTGATCTGACGCTGTTGTCCGGAGACGACAGCATGACGTTGCCACTGATGTCAATCGGTGGCAGTGGCATAATCTCCGTCGCCGGGAACATCATTCCGAAAGACGTAAAGGCGTTGGTTGATGCCTTTAACAGTGGCGACATCGCCAAGGCTCAGCAGTGGCACCACAAACTGTTTCCGTTGTGCCGCGATATGCTCGGTCTGTCGACGAACCCCATTCCCATCAAAGTTGCCATGGCACTCACGGGCATGGACTGCGGACCACTTCGTCTGCCCATGACGGATCTGGCTGCGGACGAGCTGGAATCACTGAAAGTCACGCTGAAGAACTACGGGTTGCTATAAAGCCACATACGTTTTCACAGTTGACTCAATTCTCTGTCCGCCAGGATTCTAATCTCAGCACTGCTTCATGGGTGACCATGGATTTCCGGAACGCAGATTGATTGTCCGCCACCGAACCACCCCTTGACGACACAGGGTCCAACGCTCCGGCTTCTAACTTCCGGCGTGGCATCCTGCTGGCAGTCGCCTCCGCCGTGGCCTATTCGGCAACAAATCTTGCGCTCCGCGGCCTGTCGGGACAGCATGAAGGTCTCGGCTGGGCAATCTGGGTGTCCGCGATGAAAGCCCTGCCGACGGTCGCCGTGGCAACATACCTGCTGATACGTCGAGCCTGGCGCGGCGGCGTGCTGTTTCCGTCCACCAGAATCCTGCCGGTCCTGTTCATTTGCGCACTGGTGATGCAGTTTGGCGGGAACCTGGGTTTTCAGGTCGCGCTCGGACATATTGGGTTGGCCATCACGGTTCCGCTGGTCTTCGCGTTCATCATCTGTGCCGGCGCACTGCTGGGACGAATGTTCCTGGGTGACACCCTTTCCCCTCGAACATACCTGTCCATGACGATCATGACCGTCTCCATCATTCTGCTGTCGTGGGCAGCAACGCTTAACGCTCCGGCCTCGGAAGCGAAACCGACATCGTTGGTGGCAGGCAGCATCTGGTTCGGAATCTTCATCGCGATCGTCTCGGGCATGTCGTACGGAGTCAACGGAGTTGTGATTCGCAGCATCGGCCGTAAATCGTTACCCATCGAATCAATGTTGATTGTCTACAGCTTAACGGGAGCCATCCTGCTGGGCACACTCGGCGCCACGATGCTGGGCACCGAGCGACTGCTCGAGATCAGAGCACGAGATTGGCAACTGATGCTGACGGCAGGCATCTTTAACGCAGTTGCTTTCTTCAGCATCAGTCACGCATTAAAGCTGACCAACGTCACTCAGGTGAACCTCATCAACGCTTCACAAAATGCAATGTGTGCCGTTGGCGCCGTCCTGATGTTTGCCGAACCGTTGTCCCTGCCAATGGTTTCGGGGATTGTGCTTTCGATTGTCGGGTTGTTTGCCCTGGACCGAAAATAGCGTCATCCCTTTGCAGACGCCCGGCAGATTGCGGACACTCGTTTACCGAGCGGCAGTGTGGCGATGAGCATACCAACGCCGCTATGATGCCCACGCCGGCTGGGTTTTGCATGCGTCATTACCAGCCGAGGGGCTGCCGGGTGCTATGCAGCAAATCGACATCCCGCCAGTCGCACTTCTGAATTTCATGCGCACAGGACTGAGTAAACAATGCCGTTGAAGCAGCAAACACCAATTTCCTTTTCATTGCCGTTTATGCCCCGCCAAACGATACTGGCCAGCTGCCTGTTGCTGATGCCGACGTTGGCCTGCGGCATCGTCTCATCTACGACGGCGTGGGCAATCGAGCCGACGTCACCTGTGGACCGAACTCACGATCTGGAGCTTCTGACCGATGACTTCGACCTGGCAGATGGCCCGGCATGGGACGGGCGTTCCGCACTGTACGTGCCTGATGTGAAGCAATCGATCATCAAACGCTTTCTTCCGGCAAGCAAAGAATGGAGCGTCGTTCACAAGGGAGCAGACCGATACAGCGCGTCGATCTTCAGTCACGGACGCCTGTTCGTTTCCAACAATTCGGCGGCAAAGATCGAAGCCTTCGCTGGCAACAACATCGCCGCGGGACCAAAACTCATCAATCTCCTGGATGACGACGACAAACCACAAAAACGTCCTAACGACCTGGTCGTCGACCAGCACGGCGGTGTCTACCTGACACTCACACGCCAGAATCAGGTGGTCTATGTTTCTGCTGAAGGTCTGACAGCCGTGGTGACGGAATCAGCAATCACTCCAAACGGGATCACCATCTCACCGGACAACAGGACACTGTACGTTGCTGCCTATCGTCCCAAAAAGATTGTCGCCTTCGAAATCAACAAACCAGGCCAGTTGGGCGATGCCACGGACTTTGCAGCAATGGACGATGGCGAAGCTTTGGGCGCTGACGGCATGACGATCGATCGGGCGGGCAACGTCTACTGTGCTGGCGCCACCGACGTCTGGATCTGGGCCCCGGATGGCAGTTTGCTCGACCGGATTGCCTGTCCGACTCGCGCGATTAACTGCACGTTCGGGGATACCGATATGCGGACGCTCTATATCACTGGCTTCGGCGGGGTTTATCGACAGCGCATGAGAATCTCCGGAGTCGCCCCCCAGCCTCCGATCGCCCGTTCCGTGTCAGGCCGGTCGACGATGCCGGACACGACAATTCCGGATAGCGTTCGCCAGCACCTGAACGTACCGTTTGCCCAGTTCTGGCAGACATCTTTGTGCCCCACAGGAAAAAGACAGAACTCCCCGCCGTCGTTGTGGTGCATGGCGGTGGCTGGCTGAACGGTGACAGGACAAAGTTTCGTGCCCTGGCACTTGATCTTGCGAAACGCGGCTTTGTGACTGCCGCCATTGAATATCGACTGGGCGGTGAATCACACTTTCCTGCCGCCATTCATGATTGCAACGCCGCCGTACGATTCCTGCGTGCCAACGCCTCCAAATACAGCATCGACCCGACACGCATTGCGGCCGTCGGTGGTTCCGCAGGCGGTCACCTTGTGGGATTGATGGCCAGCGGCTGGAATGATCAACGACTGCACGGTGATGGCGGCAATGCCGGGCAATCCTCAAGGTTGCAACTCGCCTTCGTCATGGCCGGTCCGATGCAAATCGCAACGGGCAGTGTGGCCGAAAAATCAAAATCGGGACAGAAATCAAATGCCACGCAATGGCTCGGAAACACGATTGAAGAGGCACGGGAACTCTACGAACTCGCGGACGCCTATGAACACATCTCAGAACACACAAGCCCGATCTTTTTCATGACGGGCGAACATGACAATCCGGTCCGAAATGAGTTGTCTCGTGAGCGGCTGCAGCAACTCCGGATTTTGACCGGGCTGATGACCTACAAAGATGGCAAGCACGGCTGCTGGAACCGCCACCCCTGGTTCGCTCGCATGGCAGACGACATCGCACACCAGCTGCAGACTCAATTTAGCAGCGAATGAAGCGCTGGCGGACGTCTTCAGAAGATATCCATGTCGCACCTAGGTGACATTAACCATGACCACCTGGTTCCATTTCCGTGCGGCAACGCGGTCTTCAGCCTGAGCTCTGTCCCCCCCCAAATGGCAGAATCTGGCACATTTAAGTGTCATTCCGGGCCGCAACCACAATGTACAGAAGGACCTAAGTCGTAAGAGGGGGGAGTCGATTCAGATCGACGACAACATTTTTGTCACTGTTACGGAGGTCAAAGGTGGACGAGTTCGTCTCTCTATTGACGCTCCCCGGTCGATTCGAATCGTACGACAGGAAATTCTCGAACGCGATTTTCCTAAAGAAGCACAGGCGTTGGCGCTGGATGTTCCAGTGCCCGCCGTCAAGTGCATGACATGATGTCGAACCCCTCTGTGGTGGCCCGACCGTTCACTCGGAAGGGTGTGGTTCACGTCAGTTGGTTGTGGTTGGGATGCGTGGTAAACGCATTCAGGTGGTGAAATGATACACCTCGACTGGCCACGACTTGAGATTTGAGATTTTTAATCTCGGACGTCAGTCCTGACGGCGTGAACAGAAGTCGTTTTTCCCCCGAGCATGGCCTGCACAAAGGCAGTGGCCTGGACCATGGACATGCAGGCGGAAAAAAATAATTTCGACAGAATGACTGGACTTCGGTTTCTTTCTGGCCTTAGCGTTTCTACCTTGACGAGATCCATTGTGGACGTGATTTACAGGTAGCACGTTACCACCGAAAAACAGCCCAACGTTTCAGTGAATCTGAAGTTTCATGCAGGAAGCCATTCGAAAAGCGAAAGTTCTGATCGAGGCCCTTGGCTGGATTCAGAGATTCAAGGGCCGGTACGTCGTTATCAAACTTGGCGGCAGCACGCTCGATCAGCCGGATGCGGTCGACAGCCTGTTGACCGACGTTGTGTTCATGTCCGCGGTTGGCATGCGACCGGTCATCGTCCACGGTGGTGGAAAAGCAATCAGCGCGGCGATGACCTCAGCTGGCATTGAGCCACGTTTCGTGGAGGGACGCCGCTACACCGACCCCGAGACTCTAAAAATTGCATCGCAGGTTCTGGTCACACAGATCTCTCCCGGAATTGTGGAGTCACTGCAACGACACGGGGCCACAGCAACCGCTCTGCACTTTCAGACAAAGAATGCTCTGATTGCAGAGCCGTTGGTCCTTGCCGGAGCTGACGGGGCAACCATCGACCTGGGCCACGTGGGGCGCGTCACTCGAATCGACTGTGAATTGCTGGCACGCGTGTGTTCCGCCGGCACGATTCCCGTCATCCCCTCCATCGCGCTCGACGAAAACGGTCACCGCCTGAACGTCAACGCAGACACCGCTGCTGCTGCCGTGGCTCGGGAATTAAACGTTGAGAAACTGATTTTCCTCAGTGACATCCCCGGAATTCTGACCGACGTTGACGATCCAATGTCTCGACTATCTCACGTCGACGCCGTCACGGTACGAAACCTGATCGGAAATGGCACAATTTCCGGAGGCATGGTTCCGAAGGTAGAAGCCGCCCTTGACGCTCTGGATGCCGGAGTTCGCAAGGTTCACATCGTCGACGCCGCCATGCCGCATTCGGTGCTGTTGGAGATCTATTCAGACACCGGAGTTGGCACCGAAATTGTCGAATGATTCAATGCCTTCGCCACGATTCTGAAGTGCCGAGTTCTTTAACGCTGCGCCGGATAGAAAAACGGACGGTGGACGAACACAAAAACAGCGTCTCTCGTACCAACTCGGGCTCCTTGAACACAGAGTTTGAGCTTCGGCTCGACAACTCTGCGTAGCACCCAACCCGCCCAACCGATGTCAACCCGCGATCGACACCACATCTACCAGCACCGCGAAGTCAAACTCTCAATTGTTATGCCCTTGTTTGTGAGGTCCAATGCGGACGGAACGGCCAACGTGTTAAAGGCACACTTTGAATCTCGACTCCA
>LWDU01043098.1_pt1 | contig 23707 bp, 19 predicted proteins | sample 727161 | NCBI WGS metagenome assembly LWDU01 (sample SAMN04566230, study PRJNA314399) | hydrothermal vent metagenome | isolation source: deep sea hydrothermal plume seawater | place: Mexico: Gulf of California, Guaymas Basin | collected 2004-07-11
TTGATCGACAACAAGGTGCAAACGCTTGGTTAACCGTTTCACTTGTGGAGGGAAAAAATCGAGAAATTCGTCGTGTAATGGAGTATTTTGGTTGGCATGTTAGTCGATTAATTCGCACGGCTTATGGTCCTTTCCAATTGGGCGCATTAAAAAAAGGTGAGGTTGATGAGGTGCGCGGTAAGGTTTTAAAAGAACAACTTGGCGTTCAAGATCGTTCTGGATTCGCAGAAAAGGTCCAGAAAAAATCATATCGTTCATCAGACACAAGGGATAAAAAGTCAAATTCTAGAAAATCCTACAGACATGATAAATTATCCAAAATTGAACCAATAAATGACCCAAAACCGAGCGAATTCTATCGGAAATCAAATAAGGGTGCCTATAAGATAGAAAGTAGTCAAAGTGCGAATTATCGGCGGAAAAAATAGTGGCCGTAAATTATTGGTACCAAAAGGATCTACGATCCGTCCAACTTCTGACCGGATTCGTGAATCGGTTTTTGATATATTGAATTCGTATCTGGAGCACGGATTTTATGATAAAGTTGTTGCTGATTTATTTGCCGGTACAGGTGCTCTTGGTATAGAGGCCTTATCTCGGGGAGCACACTCCGCGATCTTGGTGGACAACCAACCTGAAGCCATCAAACTTATACAGAAAAATGTGCAGATTTTTAATGAAGAAAAGAATACCTTCGTGCTGAAGCGTGATGCCACTCGTATAGGCTCCATCCCAAATAGCCATTTGAATGCTAATATTGTTTTCCTTGACCCACCTTACGGGAAAAATTTGATTACCACCGCTCTTAAATCCTTGATCGATAATGAGTGGTTAGCAAGAGATGCTCTGTGTGTTATTGAGATGTCTGCTAAAGAAACCTTTAATTGTAGTGCAGAATTTGAACGAGTTGATGAGAGAAGGTATGGTCGAACCATGATTTATACCATTAAATTTAAAAGATAATCCTTTACCGGCGGCCGAATAACTTTTCAATATCTTTTAGTTCTAGTTCGACGTATGTAGGGCGCCCGTGGTTGCATTGGCCGGAATGAGGTGTCACTTCCATTTGACGTAACAGGGCATTCATCTCTCTACCATTTAACCGGCGGCCTGCTCGAATGCTGCCATGACAAGCCATTGTAGCTGAAACATTTGCTAATCGATCTTTCAGGTCTATGGCTTCGTCGCTCTCGGCTAAATCATCTGCAAGATCATTAATTATGCCGCGGATATTAAGCTCACCAAGCATGGCAGGTGTTTCTCGGACTATTATAGCACCAGGACCGAAGGGCTCAATAACTAAACCAAGTTCATTCAGTTGTCCCGATCGTTCAGTTAATCTATCTGCAGCACTTTGATCCAGCTCAACAATTTCAGGGATTAGTAATACTTGACGTTTGATACCCCCTTCATTTATGGCTTTTTTCATATTCTCATATACAAGGCGTTCATGAGCTGCATGTTGGTCAACAATTACAATTCCGTTCACGGTCTGGGCTACAATATAAGTTTCATGTAATTGTGCTCGGGCGACGCCCAATGGCCAATCTTCTGAAATTTCTTCCTTTTCATCTTCAGAAACATATTTTACCGAACGAGCAAGCTCTAAATCGGTAAGCTGGTCAATTGGTGTCTGGATTTTTTTTGAAAGTTCTTGTTGTTTAAAATATTCTTGTTTAACGGGGTATGATGCCTTTTTCTGATATCCGCCGTGATAAAAGGTGCCTTTTTCCGGTTGCATCGCTCCTAACGCTTGATTGCTAATAGTGGTTGAAGCTCGGTGCCCAGCTCCCGCCAATGCGTTTTTCAACGCACTAACGATCAGGCCTCGCACCAATCCTGGATCTCTAAAGCGAACTTCAGTCTTTGCTGGATGAACATTGATATCTAGGCTTTCTGATGGAATCTCTAAAAATAGTGCTAATAGTGGATGCCGATTGTGAGCTAAAAAATCACGATAAGCCCCCCTGACGGCTCCAAAAAGTAATTTATCTTTGACCGGTCGGCCATTAACGAACAGGAATTGCAACGAAGCATTCCCACGGTTGAGAGTTGGTAGGCCAATATGTCCTGTAAGAAATAAATCTTCTCGCTTGGCATCAATTGCCAAAGCATTGGAGGCAAAGTCATTACTCATAATTGCGTCAAGACGGTCAAGTCGCGAATTTAGGAGATCGTTCTGCGATTGATAAAGTTTTAGCATTGTTCGCTTATCATCAGTGACAGTAAAAGCTATTTCAGGGTGAGCCATTGCGAGACGTTTGATGGCATCAAGGGCGTGAGAGTTTTCTGTCTTGGGTGTTTTTAAGAACTTAAGTCGTGCTGGTGTAGCATAAAAAAGATCCCTTACCTCAATCGTGGTGCCCTTGGTTAGCGCCGCAGGCGCGGGTGCTACTTTTTTGCCCCCCTCAATTGAGATCATCCAAGCAGTATGTGCATCCTGTAATCGGCTGGTAATTGTCATTCTGCTGACAGAGCCGATAGACGGTAAAGCTTCGCCTCTAAAACCTAGGGTTTTTATATTTTCTAAATTATCGTTGGGTAATTTAGACGTCGCATGGCGTTCAATTGCTAGAGATAAGTCGTCTGGGCTCATGCCTTGCCCATCATCACTGACAGATATAAATGTTCTTCCGCCATCCCTGATTTTTACGTCTATACGTTTTGCATTCGCATCTATACTGTTTTCCACTAATTCTTTAATAGCAGAGGCAGGCCTTTCAACCACTTCGCCGGCAGCAATTTGATTAATGGTGGTCGTATGGAGAAGGCGTATTGTCATTAGTTGCCCTCAGATATGAGATATTGCTTTGCCATTGCCTTGCCTTCTTCAACGGCTGGTTGGTTAAATGCGTTCAATCCCAGTAGATCGGCGGCAATAATTGTCTCTAACATAAAATGCATTAACAAGGACCCAAGGCTTCTTTCATCGAGAGAATTTATTTTTATGATTCTTGTTGGGCAATTATTTTTTATTAAGGTGGCTGCTGTAGCTCGTTGTTCAGCAGCCATTAAATCGCCCATTCTTTTATCTGCAATGAACTTAAGTTCAGGGTCATCAGTAAGATCTTTTGGGATTAGCCCTCCTTTATTATTTTGATTTGCGATAAGAAGTGTAATCAGTTTATCTTTAGGACCATCTAGATAGAGTTGCAGTTGACTATGTTGATCAACTACGCCAAGAGCTCGTATGGGAGTAGTTCCCTTTCCATTCTTACCGAGGCTTTCTGCCCAAAGCTGTTGGAACCATGAACCAAAACAATTAAGGCGATCTAAATACGGCATTAGGACAGTTGTATTGATATTATTTTCCTTAGCGAGGGCAACATTTAGTATTGCGCCCAATGCGGGAGGGCATTCATCAACGGTGTTGGCAGAAGCCATTTGTTTTAGAACTTTAGTTGCGCCTTTTCTTATTTCATAGGCGTTTACGCCAGCAATCAGAGACGGTAAAAGACTAGGAATAGCCAGAGCTGAATATCTTCCGCCTATGCCGGGATCATAGTCAATTATTTCAATTTTCCATTTTTCAGCAAGTCTTCTAAGTGGACGATCTCCAGGTTCGGTAATAATGAGAAAATGATTTTCTATGTTTAATGCAGAATTTTCTGAGATTTTTTGAGACCTAAAGACATCTAGGCAATATAAAAATTGTGCTAGGGTTTCAGCAGTACCACCTGATTTTGAAATAACGATGAAGCCGGTTCGTTCAGGTGTGATTCCTCGAAATAAAAGATCAAAGCTATGCGGATCAATATTATCCATAAAATGAAGGTTGGGCCTTGTGGAAGCTGAAGGCACGGCTAATGCACAAAGGGTCTGCCCGCCTAAGCTTGACCCTCCCGTACCCAAGATTATAACATCATCAAAATTCTCGCAGAAACGCTCTGCTATCGGCTCAATTGCCTCTAGATCCGATGTTTTTTCTGGCAATTCGAGAAGTGGTAATGAATTCGAATCATAAAGAGCTTTTAATGAAACAAGTGCTTTATCGCCTAGGTCCAAATAGGTCTGATATTTAGCCATATCTAACGCTAAAACGCCCGCGCTTATATCTTGGTTGTAATAACTTTGTGACAATTCAGTATTCCTAAAAGAAGAAATATTGCCAGGTTTATAAACCGGCCTGGGGAAATCTAATGTTGTGGAGTAATTTAAAGCATTAGCGGAAGACGTCTTCAAATATAGCTTTATTTTTACGCTTAATTACCGGGATATTTCCTTTGTTGAGTGGCTTTCCCAACGCTTGGTTTTTGCGGATACGGTTTGCTTCTTTAGCTGGATCCACGATTATACCAACTTTACGCGGGCTTTGCCAAAAGGCAATTTTATCGGTAAAAGTTTTGCTAGCTGTAACTAAGATGCCAGTCTCTTTTTCAATCTTCATACGAATCGATGGGTTGGCTTTAGTTGCCCCAGTCAATTGAAGGACAGAGAGCTCTCCGGGGCTTAGAGAGGATAGGTTGTTTTTAGTTTTTGTTGGCTGATTGGATGTATCTTCTTTGATACCTAGGGCTTTAACTGCACGATCTCTCGGGTTGACAGCTTGCGGGCGTTTGGCACCTGGCTTCGGCGGCCTTAACCTAGAATCAGGTGGAAGGCTTAAAGGTGCACGTTGAAATACAGCAAATTCATCTGGTCCCTCTTTAGTTTGACCCATAACTTGTTTTGCTTTGTCACAACCACTAAGTAAAGCGGAGATAGTAAGAATGACGTACAAGAAATTAAATTTTGAGTGCATAATAATCCTCAACATTTTTGATAAAGTACAGTGTTGGAGATTTTAGACTAGTTTTGCCTCCGAGAAAATAGAGAATCTATAACTAATATTATCGCACCAACCGTTATGCAGCTATCAGCGATATTAAATGCTGGCCAATGATAGACGTTGATATGAACGTCAAGGAAGTCCATGACAGCGCCGTGGATACTTCTATCAATTACATTTCCGATAGCTCCGCCGACAATAAGACCTAGTCCAATAGCTGGTTCCTTTGTCTCTATTTTAGACAGTAATCGTATTAGAAAAATTATGATAGCGGTTGCTATCAATGAAATTACCAGTGCATTAATTTTGTTTTCGTTGTTAAAAAACCCAAAACTTATTCCATTGTTCCACGTTAATACTATGTTAAAATACTCATTAAAAGTGATGACACGCGGCGGTTGCATTACTTTTTCAAGTATCCACCATTTAGTAAACTGATCAGCAAGAATTGCCATGATTGCGGTAAGGTATCCTAATCGGGCAAAACGTGAGATAAATAACAAAAACACCGCTCCTATAAAGTTATTTAAGAGGTTGCATTGCCGACCGAAAAAAAATTGTCTGCAGCGTCTGCACAGCGATTACAAACTTCGGTGTGGCCTACAATTGAACCAACTTCTGGCAAGACCTTAAAACAGCGGATGCATTTTTTTCCTTCTGCAATTTGAGGCAAAACTCCAATACCTTCAACATCCTCAATGGTAAACACACTACTAGGGGATTGGCCCTCAAGAAGTTCTGCACTGGAAGTGATTGTGATTTCTGCCAAGTCTAATCCTGTCATAGCATTAATGTATTCTTTAGTTACATAAACAGTAGGCGCCGCCTGGAGGCTTGAACCTATACGTTTCTCGGCACGTTCAATTTCAAGTGCACCTGTAACAACGCGCCTGATTTCACGGATTTTTGACCATTTTTCTGCTAGTTTTTCATTTTTCCATATAATTGGAATCTTTGGGAATAGTTTTAAATGAATGCTATCGCTCTCATTCGGGAATCTTGTCAACCAAGCCTCCTCGGCGGTAAAACATATAAATGGCGCGAACCATGATGTTAAGCAATTAAATAATTGATCAAGGACAGTTCGAGCGGCGCGTCTTTGTATAGAATCTGGTCGATCGCAATAGAGTGAGTCTTTTCGAATATCGAGATAAAATGAAGATAAGTCAACGGCACAGAAATTATGGAGTTCAGTAAAAAGTGAGTGGAATTCGTAACTATCGCAAGATTTTCTTATCATCTCATCTAATTCAAAAATTCGGTGTAATGCCCAGCGATCAAGTTCAGGCATTGCATCGTATGGCAGCTTCTCTGACTCGTTAAATCCATCTAAATTACCAAGTAAAAATCGCAACGTATTTCTGAGCCGCCGATAAATATCGCTGTGATGTTTGATAATTTCTTTGCCAATTCGGAGATCGTCAGAATAATCTGATCCTACAACCCAAAGACGAAGTATATCAGCGCCGTGTTGTTCAATGATTTCTTGCGGAGATGTTATATTGCCTAACGATTTGGACATTTTCTGCCCATCTTCAGCCATGACAAATCCGTGTGTTAAGATGCTCTCATAAGGGGCTCGGCCTCGTGTGCCACAACTTTCCAGCAATGAAGAGTGGAACCATCCCCGATGTTGGTCTGAGCCTTCAAGATATAGTGACGCTGGCCAGGCTAAATCTTCGCGTTGTTCTAAAACAAACGAATGGCTGGATCCAGAATCAAACCACACATCCAGGATATCAGTTACTTGTTCAAATTCTTCCGGTTTGTGATTAGGACTTAAGAACCTTGAGGCATCAGAGCTAAACCAGGCATCTGCACCTTCTGCCTCAACTGCTTCTATAATTCTATTTAATACCTTCTGATCTCGCAGTATCTCGCCACTCTCCTTATTCACAAATACTGTGATAGGCACCCCCCAGGCACGCTGGCGTGATACACACCAGTCGGGCCGGGTTTCGATCATTCCCCTTAAGCGCTTTTGTCCCGTCGGTGGATAGAATGTCGTATCAGCGATAGCACTTAGAGCCTTATCTCTCAAATTATTATTATCCATTGAGATAAACCATTGGGGTGTATTACGAAAAATTAGAGGAGCCTTTGAGCGCCAGGAATGAGGGTAGGAGTGAGTGATTTTACCGTTTGCTAGTAAGGCCCCAGCATCCCGTAGATTATTTATTACTACTTCGTCAGCTTTAAAGACATGAATGCCGGCAAAAATAGGAACATCTTTATAGTATAAACCATCTCCTCCAACAGTATCAGGTACGGCTATATCATTAGCTATACCGAGTTCCCAGTCGTCTGAGCCATGGCCAGGAGCTATATGTACGAAACCAGAACCAGTATCCATTTCGACAAAATCGGCTGCCAGTAAGGGTATGTCAAATTCATAGCCTTGACCTTTAAATGGGTGTTCGCAAATTGTACCCGCGAGTTTGCTACCTATGAACGTTTCAACAACATGATGGCCAGAGATGCCTGCATCTGTAATAACTTGGTTTAGCAATGCTTCAGCGACAACGATTTCATCGCCTACTTTAGCTAAAGTATTCTCATCGATACTTGTAATTCTAATCTTACAATATTTACTTTTTGCGCTATAGGCGATAGCGCGGTTACCAGGAATTGTCCACGGTGTGGTGGTCCAGATGACTATATCGGCTTCTTTTGCGCTGTTTGATTTTGATGAGTTTGTTGTTTTAAATCGAACGTATACTGTATTTGACTCATGATCTTGATATTCAACTTCTGCTTCTGCTAAGGCAGTCTTTTCAACTACTGACCACATAACAGGTTTGGCACCTCGGTACAGGCTGCCATTCATTAAAAATTTTCCTAGTTCGCGTACAATCTGAGCTTCAGCTGGGTACGTCATTGTCGTGTATGGGTTATCCCAGTCCCCCTCAATACCGAGGCGTTTGAATTCTTCGCGCTGAACATCAATCCAGTGTTCAGCAAATTCCCGACATTCTTGGCGGAATTCTGAGATTGGAACATCATCTTTATTATTGCCTTTTTTACGATATTTTTCTTCGATTTTCCATTCAATTGGAAGGCCGTGGCAATCCCAACCCGGCACATAGTTAGCGTCTTTCCCCAGCATTTGCTGCGAGCGCACAATAACATCTTTTAAAATTTTATTTAGAGCATGACCAATGTGTAAATTTCCATTTGCGTAAGGGGGCCCATCGTGGAGAATAAATTTTTCACGGCCTTTAGCATTTTCTCTAAGTCTTTTATAAAGATTAAGTTTTTTCCAGCGTTCCAGTAATTCAGGCTCACGTTTGTTTAAACCAGCTTTCATTGGGAAATCAGTCTTTGGAAGATACACAGTATTTTTATAGTCTATACTCATGAAATATTCTCTTTAATCTTGCTTATCTATTAAAATAGATTTTGATTGGGAAATATCTTTTTTAATTTGAACTGTTAGGCCTTCGACACCATCAAATTTCTGCTCTGGGCGAATAAAATCAATTAATGCAACTCTTAAATATGCATCATATATATCTTCATCAAAGTCAAATAAATGCGTTTCGAGTACACATTGACTTCCGTTAAAGGTCGGTCTATACCCCAAATTTGCAACTCCGTCATGCCAAACCGTATCCGGACCACGATCAATTCTGGCTTTAATGGCATACACACCATTGGCTATACGCATATGATCATCTAGTTTTATATTAGCTGTCGGAAAGCCGATTTTACGCCCTCGTTGGTCCCCTTGCGATACTATACCCTCAATTTCATAATTTCTGCCTAAAAGGTTACCTGCGGCTCGTGGATTACCATCTAATAGAAATTTACGTATACGGGTCGATGATATTATTTCACCTGTGTCATCCAAAACCTGCTTAATTCCAGTGGTACCAAAGCCAAATTGCTCACCTTTTATTTGCAGAAAACTAGTATTGCCAGCACGTTTATGCCCGAACGCAAAATTGAAACCGGATACGACATAGGAGGCTTCAAAGCCTTGAACAATAACTTGGTCGACAAATTCTTCAGCTGTAATTTTAGCAAATTCGGTGTCAAAATGGATTACTACTAAAAACTCTACTCCCATAGCTTCAATTTGACGAGCTTTCATATCAAATGGTGTTAATCTAAAAAGTGGTTTATCTATGTCGAATATTTCTCGTGGGTGAGGCTCAAAAGTTAAAACACCCCAAGGTACTCCGCGTTCATGAGCAAAAATACCTGCTCGGCTGATAACCTTACAATGGCCTTGATGCATCCCATCAAAGTTACCAATAGCGATAGAGCTATTGCGAAATTTTTCTGGTAGTTTGATATAATGTTTGTAAATACGCATTGGGCCCGGAAATTGCCTGTGGAGAACTTAGTGGTCAAGAATATTCTGTTCAATTATGCATTTTGTTATTAAATTTTAATAAATTAGAGGGTTTAATCGTCTCACGGTGGGCGTTTGTGGGTGTGGTTTGAAGTTATATCGCTTGTTTGGGTCTATAACGCAAAGAATTATTGTAATGCTGTCCAGATACAAAAACATTATCATCTTTACCAATTTAGATACAGATTTTCCGCACGTAGATGCTGAATTCTGTTGATTAGGAAGTTATGGCTTCTAATGACTTATTAATTGAATGCGCGACTGAGAGTTACCAACTTGGTGATTTTAATCAGGCTGCTGAAATTTGCCGCGAACTGGTTAAAGCTGACCCCAATGATTACGAAGCACTTCATTTACTCGGCATAATTCTCCATAAGATAGGTCTTAATAGTCAAGCCATAGATATCTTGAAGCAAGCTCTAGCCCTCGGTGGGCCGCAGGTAGGGATTTTACACAACTATGGGCTAGCTTTGAAAGACAAAGGAGAGTTTGAGGCGGCTGCCTTAGCTTTTCGTCAAACTGTCAAGGCTGCGCCAACGCAGATTGATAGTTGGTATAACCTTGGCGAGATGGAGCTTCTTAGAAATCAGTTTGCCGATGCGGTTAGTGCTTTTGAGAAAGTTTTAGAACAAGATCCTGATAGTTTCGGAGCACGGATTAATATAGGTGTTGCTTTAAGAAAAATGGGCCGTCTCAGGGATGCTCGTAATTATTTACAAGAAATTATTAACGTGGATCCAAAAAATGTAGCTGCGCAGAACAATATTGGCATTGTTGAGACTGAGCTTGACAATTTATCTGCAGCAAAAATTGCATTTCAGACGGCATTAACTGTTGAGCCAAATTATGCTGATGCACATTATAATTTAGGTAACGTGTATTGGATGGAGATGAATTATCAGGTTGCAGCTGAATATTTTCAAAAGGCATTAGACCTGGAAGAAAATAATCAGGCAGCAAACTATCACTTAGCGCTTTGTATGCAAAAGTTAAAAGAATATGAGAAGGCACTTGATATTATGAATAACTTGGTTGCTAATTCCGGCAGAGACATTGAAAAAAAAGCCCAGTTCTTAGGTGGACGAGCAAATATTTATCGTGATCTCGGAAGGTTTAATGAAGCCGTCGGTGATATAGAAGCAGCCATCTTTTTTTCCCCCAGAAACACTAAATTATTAGGGAATAAGGCATTAACCTTTTTACATTCTGGGCAGATAGAAAATGCAATAGCTACCTACAAACTAGCTGTAATAGCAGACCCTTGTGATGAAGATGTTAAATCAAACTTTGCTCAAGCACTTTTGTTAGGAGGGTATTTTAAAGAGGGTTGGCGGGAATTTGAGATCCGTTTGAATTCACTGGAGACAGCTACCAAGCAGAGTACTATGCCAGGTGTTATTTGGCAGGGGCAGGATTTAGCGGGTAAACACCTTCTAATTTGGTGCGAACAAGGCCTTGGAGACACGATACAGTTTTTGCGATTTGTATCGTTAGTTGCTGTTAAGGCAAAACAAATAACTTTGTCATGCCCCGATCGTCTAAAATTACTATTGAATAGTTTTGATGATCCCATAACTATTTTAAGTAGCGGTGATTTTACTCCTGATGCAGATTTTAATGTGCCACTGATGAGTTTGCCGTATTTATTGGGAGTAGAAACAATACTCAATCCTGGTCCTTATTTATTCGCTGATGGTAGTCTTATCACTCGGTGGGATAAAATTTTAGGGCATCGAGATAAGCCCAGGATAGGTATTTCATGGCAAGGTAATCCAACGTACGAAGCCGATTATCAGCGTTCAATTCCGTTATCTTATCTGCGCCCGTTATTTTTAGCTGAGAATTATAAATTTATTTCCTTACAACAAGGATTTGGGTGTGAGCAGCTTACTGATTTTTCTGACAATATTAACGTCTTAGGAGAAGATGTTGATATGTCTGCGGCTTTTATAGATACCGCGGCAATTATGGAAAATCTTGATCTCGTGATTACTACCGATACTGCAATAGCGCATTTAGCAGGAGCTTTAGGTGCACCTGTTTGGTTGTTATTACCTGCTACCCCCGACTGGAGGTGGTTATTAAATAAGGATTATAGCCCGTGGTATGGAAGTATGCGTGTGTTTCGTCAAAAGAACGCTGGTTGTTGGGACGAAGTCATTGATCAGATAGCGTTAGCGCTGGCTCAAGAAGATTTTGACTCGTGACCCCTTATTACCAGAAAAATCCCAATACAAATCAAACTCGCGCCTAAAATATGATAAAGAAAGATTTGTTCATTTAAAAATGTTATGGCAAGCGCCGCACCAAAAACTGGAATTAAATTAACAAATATTGCTGAGCGATTAACGCCGACAACCGAAACGGCTGTATTCCACAAATAGGTTGGAATTAGCGTTGTTATAAGTGCTAATATAGTAACCCACATGACGGTTATCCAATTTGTTGGCATCGTCATGTAGGTAAAACTCTCATAGATATAAAAAGGTAGTAATTCAATACAGCCAGCGACGCAAACAGCAAATATCAATACGGTAAGACTGAGATTGCGAGGTATAGTTCTAAGTGTATTGGCATAGGATCCAAATCCAATGATGGCAAATAACATTATCAAATCACCTCCGTTGAACTCAAGTGATTGAAGAACCAGAAGATCTGCACGTGATATCATCGTAATAATTCCTATCGCGCCAGCTATAATCCCTAAGGTCTGAATCAAAGTTAGTTGATCTCTGTAGATGATCCAGGCAATAACTGCCGTAGTTAATGGCTGTCCAGCATTAACGAGTGATGCGTTTGTAGCTGTAGTGTAATTCACAGAAAGCAATGAAAGAGTGCTGGATCCGACCATAAAAATCCCCATTGCACAAATAGGTTTCCAAGCATTAAGCAAAATTCTGCCTTCGTGTTTTAGTTTTGGGATTACCCAAGGAGTAAGACATATAGCTGGGATAAACCATCGCCAAAAAGATAGGCCGATTGGCGGTGTGGAGTCGTGAATTCCGCGACCAATGACTATACCGATTGCCCATCCCAGGACTGTTCCGGTAGCCATCAAATAGGCTAAAGCTATACTAATTTTTGGGGCGTGCTCAGGATCTTTCAAACAATTATATTCCTTTATAGATTTTCAGGATTTTATTAGGGCGCTAAATGGCTGACAGATTCAATTACTTCACAAAAAAATTTCTCATGAGCTTTGATTGCAGACTTGGTATCAAATATAGTTTTTTGGGCGTTATGGATACGTTCTTCAACTAAAGCTCGGGCGTCTTTATTGTCCCCATATTTAACGGCTATTTTAATATATTCTTCGGGTGTTTTTGCAATCAGTGTATCTATGCCCATTTGACGATATAGACCCAGGGTAAGCCGTCCACGAAGAAACTTACTTGGTAAAGTCACTACAATTTTCCCAAGTGAAAATGCTTCATAACTTGTGTTGCCACCACAAAAATGTGGTGTATCGAGTATGACGTCCGCAAGTGCAATACATTGAAGAAAATCCGAACCGCTTAATCGAGGTAGAAAATTAATACGAGCGATTACATCTGGTATTTTTTTTTCGAATCGAGCTTTTAATTTGATGGCCCATTCTTGGTGTTGGCCTTCTAGTAAAATAATCTCACCATTGGGGTCGGCTCGGAGAATTCCGCCTAAAATCTTATCGAAATCTGGGTGAAATTTGAATAGACTTTGAGGGCATACATAGAGATTAGTTCCAACTTTAAGTTTAAAGTCTTCTCGCGATTTTTTTAAAATAGGTAAATTAGGCTTTGCGTAATCTGTTGAGAAGCATTTTAGACACAATAGTTTTTCTGTATAATGGGTATCACTTGTTTTGGTTTCGGTTGTCTCACTTGAAATAAAATAATCGATTGTCGAAATTCCCGTACTTATAGGGTGCCCCCAGGTAACGCATTGTACGTTGGCTAAGCGGGAAAACCCTAGAAAATAAGAGAGTGGTTCCATTCCTATATCGGGATAATATATGATATCGAGCGCTGCTTCGGCTATGGTAGAACGCATATGAGCGAGCGTTGGATCCGGGAAAAATATTTTATCAACATTGCGCGCAAATTTGTCAGTAATTTGATCTTTTCTGCGTTTGTTCATTCCGAGACAAAATAGAAATAATTCAAATTTATTTTTATTCAAGCCTGTTATTAGAGTATGGTTGAGCTTACCGATTGTGTGGCTCCCGAGGTGTGCTGAAACAAAACCTACCCTAATTTTTTCATGTTTACGTTGTTGACCAATATGGGGGGCTATATAATTTAGTTCGGGACAAGCAGTACGATAACAGGTGGCGAGTTGTTCTTGAATTTCACGATCGTCGTGTCCTTGATATGCTGCTATGAAATTTGTCATGCCAACCTCGGTGAGTGGATCGGTCAGTTGAACATTATTTTTAAGAAGAGCACGAATCAGCGAGGATTGCCGCTTTCTTGCTTCTTTTAATTGGCTTAAATTTTCCGGAATTGTGGGTAATGCCAGCGCATTAATAAACCTAAGCCCTGCGTTATTTGTATTATATTGGATAGCGGATTCGAATATTTTAATTGCCGTTTTGTAGTCGCCCCTTCGGAGCAAAGCGCGTCCTAAATTACTAGAGATGGTGCTATTATCTGGCGCAAGTTTATGGGCAAATTGAAATTGTTCGATCGCTTTATTTGATTGACCTAATTCTACTAGGGAGTTTCCATAATTATTGATCGCTTCTATGTCTTCTGGTGAAATCTTTAATGCCCGCTCGAGCAGGTATGCGGCATCTATAAAATTTTGAAGATCCATAAAAATAGCGCTTTGGTTAACCAAAGCAGTTACATTATCAGGACTTGCTAACAGAACTTTATTATATAACTCAGATGCCACATCTGTGTTACCAGATAACTGCTGTTCAATGGCAGTTTTTAAGAATTTTTCAGTAGTGGAATTCATGCTTTAGATCAGCTATCTATTGAAGGTTATTAAATAAAAATAGTATAGCATTCTTGGTAAAATCGCCAAATATGCTATCTCATATGGAATTAGGCAGTCTCTTGGATATTATCTCATTTAGTCTATTTTGTGAAACCTCGGAAGACTATCATAGCCTATTGCCAAAAGACGGTCTAAACATGTGGACTGAATTGTTGCCTGAGGTTCGGTTTGATTGTAATCCACCATTAAATTTATCATCTAATCCTGATGCCCCTTTATTTTTGAATTCCCCAATACCACATTTATACGATTTGGTGCATAAAGCTGGTCCAGTAGGTATAGCGGCTCTAACAGATGTGTCTCTGGCTACACCGCACGGATTGCTGTTTGACGGCCACCATCGTTTAATTGCGGAGAGTTACCATAATCAGGAGATGGTAAAAATCCCTCTTCGTGAAGTGCAAACAATATTATCGGCCGGTCTCCTCAAAAGCGGGTCAACGCAGACAATTGAAAGCCCTGCTATCCTTATGCTGGGACCATGGTCTTGGATTTATCATCATTGGCTTATCGAGGATATTTCTAGATTATGGGTTTTAGATCATTTTCCCGAATTAAAAAATTATCCAGTTGTAGTGCCAGGAGATTTGTCAGATTTTCAACTGGCTTCATTGGATGCTTTGGGTGTGAGTGAAGATCGGTTGCTTCCTTATGATGGATCAAACTGGTTGTTTGAACGTCTTTTTGTTCCAACCTTTTTGGCTCCAGGAGGCCACTCTCGGCGGCAAATGGATTGGCTAAGAGAGAAATTTTTTACAGCGTATGGTATTAAGCAAAAAGAAGTAGGTGAGCGGCGTTTGTATGTCTCAAGAGGAGATGTAGGAACCCGTAATATTTCAAATGAGAAAATAGTTGTTGATTTTCTCCAATCCTATAATTTTGAAGTCGTTATGCCGGGCACGTTGTCGTTTGTAGATCAAATCAGACTATTTAATGAGGCTGAGATTATTTGTGGCCCCAGTGGATCCGGAATGACCAACCATATTTTTGCTCCGATGTCTGCAACATTGATTGAGATTCAACCTGATACTTTTATCAACCGATGTTATTACTATTCCTCGAATTTGTGCGGGCAAAATTATATGTTTGTAATTGGCGATGGTGAGACGGAACGCCATGATTACTCTGTTTCGTTGCCCAAAATTGAATTGGCGATTGAAATGGCAACCAACAATTTGGCTTCCAGATCAGACACTTGATTTATGAGATTGTTTGCTCTTCTAACCAAGTGATATTGTAACAGTAATTATATTTTTTTCATTTTAAATACTTAATCCATAACCTCCTTTAAGGCCCCAACATCCGCATGGAAATAACGTTCAAATTTATCAATCACAGACCTATCTCGAGTATACCTTGACTTGCTTTCTGTCGTTAGATGTTTCTCATAAGTTGCATCTTTCTCTGATTTTCCAGTTTTCCAATGACGGTGTTCGATGATGATGTCATCAATATAGTGATCGCGTCCAATAGCTTTAGCGAGCATCCATATCCAAGCATCGGTAAAGAAGTGTTCAAAAAAAGGGAATTGCAAATAACCTAAGGTCTCTATCCATTTACGGCTTATTATGGGGAAGGTGCAAAAATTTTTTGATTCCCATTTATCGTTAAACCATATGCAGAATATGTTATCAGGAAATTTAATAATTTCCTTATCAAGTCGTGCATCCCAACCGTAATCGATAAACACTTGATCGTCATTTGATACCAGGAAGACATCCGCAGTTGATTTTTGAAATAGAATATTAGCTGCTCTCGGAACTCCAACAGAAGGACCGAGTGTTATTGAAATCAAGCTGCAACTGAATTTTTTTTCGAGATTAGTTATACTAGCCTCATAATATTTAAACTCTGGATCATCGTCATCAATGTACAATAATATTTCAATGCGCTTTGGATGTGCGGCTGTGATTAAAGCGCTTTCAATAAATTGTTTTATCCGGTTCGGCCTGCCTCTGGTTGGGCAAACAAGAGCGTAACGTTGGATAAGAGTTTCCTCCTTTGAATTAAATATAATGTAATGATAGTGTTCACAACTGCCTTCAACAATCAAAATTAGCGTTAAATTAGAATTTGTATAAGACTTGTTATGTATTTTTGTTTTATGATTCTGCAGCGAAGATAGAAAAAAGAAGTTTTGAATGTTAATATCCAGGGAATATTGTAACTAGGAGATAGTATTTTCCCCAGGATTTGGTTAAAGAACCCAGCTATTTCTTAAATTGGTTGCTTATATCCATAGCAGTGTTTTGGAGATCTAGTAAATATTCGCTGACGATGCTTTGAATTGAGATGGCATTTCTGACCCAGACCAACGAAATACAGCCTAATATTTTCTCGTTTAACCGAATTGGAACAGCGACGGCCTCCAAACCGTCATCAAATTCAGATCTAAGGGGTTTCTGACCTCCCCCAAAGGAGGGCTCGCGGGTAGCATAGCCGACCCGGCGAATTTCTTCCAAATCGGCAGAGAATTTTTTTTCATCATGAATAAGTTTATTAGCAATATTTCGTGATTTTCTTAGCCGAGACAAAATTGTCGTGCATTCATTCGTAGCACAGAATGCAAGATAGGCGCGTCCTACTGCAGAGAGGGGTAAGTTGATCTTATGCCCGATACTGTCTCGGTTAAGAAAAAAGGGAGTAAGTGAGCGGCTCGTCTCCTTTAGTTCCATATACAAGCCGCCTGAGTTAAGTATGGCTAGATCTGAAGGCCAAGATGCTTTCTGGCAAAGCCCATCTAAGTATGGAGCCGATATTTCCGCTAGTCTATCGGTATCGTCAAGGCCATCGACCATGCCCTCAATTTTAAAGCTATTACGGTAGAGGCCATCATCTAACCCTCGGCGCACCCAGCCTGCACCCTTTAGCGTTCTCAATATTCGCAAGATAGTAGGACGCGGCAAACCTGATATTTGGTATATTTCATTCAGTGTTGCCGAACCCTTTTGCTGTAAAATTTGCATTATATCGAGCCCACGCTCTAATGCGCGAATGGTTTTCGGTTGCGATTTATTATTTCCTAACATTTGACTTTATGGCCGTTCTTGTTTTCAATGTGAAGACTTTAATGCAATTTAATTTTTAATAAAAGTTCCAATACGCTCTGTTCCGAAGCCGGATTTATATAAGGATAAAAAATGTATTTGAGAAATTCGTGGTATGTGGGTGCATGGTCGCATGAATTAACCAGGAAACCTTTTCAACGCTTTTTGTTGGATGAACCCCTAGTCTTCTATCGGACTGAATCCGGTAAGCCAGTTGTATTGGATGATCGCTGTATTCATCGTTTTGCCCCTTTATCTGCAGGTTGTCTTGAAGGAGATAATATTGTCTGTGGTTATCACGGGTTCACTTATGCTCCAAATGGTAATTGCATAGCTATACCGGGTGTAGACCGAGCGCCAAAAAAAGCCGGAGTTAAAAGCTATCCTGTTGTTGAAAAATGGGGATGGATATGGGTCTGGATGGGTAACGAAGAAAAAGCTGATGAAGCTAAAATTCCCGATTTTCACTATTTGGATGATCCCGAGTGGGCGGGAAAAGGTGAAACTTTAAATCTTAAGTGTGCTTATAACCTGGTTTATGAAAACTTGCTTGATTTGACACATGCCAAATTTGTCCACAAGACAACACTGGCCACTAATGATGTGACAGAATTTCCATTAGAAATTGAGGAGGTGGGCGATACTGTAGTAGCAAGACGCGAGATGTCTGGTATTAAATCTTCGCCACTTTTTACCCGCGCCGGGGGTTTTACTGAACCCGTTGATCATCGTCAGCATGTTATATTTACCCCACCTTGCTATATTTCGATTAATACCACGGTTAAATCGGCTGAAGCTTCATCGGAGAACAAAATAGCTGATATTCGAATATTGAACGCCTTAACGCCGGAAACTTCTAAAACAACAAATTACTTTTGGAGTTTAGTCAGATGTTTTGCTTTAGACGATGAAGAAATGGAAACGTTTCTTCATGAGGCCAATACATTTGCTTTTTCAGAGGATAAAGCAATTATTGAGCAGCAGCAAAATATGTGGGATACCGTCCCGGATGCTAAACCCATTCCCTTTCCACATGATAAGGGTGTTATAGCATCGGATCGTTTAATGAGACGGCTTATGACTGAGGAATAAATTGAAAAATGGGAAGCTGCTAAATAAACTGGGATCACCTACGCCCTGTTCTGAATTTGAGGACTATCGGCAGCATATCTTTGAGCCCGGAATATCCAATTGACGTTACCGTGAAGTGGATTTTCGGTCCAAAAATTCGACACATATTCCCAAACGATATCTCCACTGGGGGTTACTTCAAAAATGCAACCTTTGCTGCCTTCACAAATCAATGTGTTACCGCTATCTAGCCTCTGCATTCCACTGATATGAGGGCTAAAAAAGCTAAGAGCAGGTTTACCTCTATATTCCCAAATTATCTCCTTAGTTTTAGGATCAAACTCTACGATTCGAGAAAAATTAATATCCTTTCCATGCCACCCATTAGAAAAGACTAAAACATTACCATTATCTAAAATATGGGAATCATGTTGATGACCCAAATCCTGATCGTGGTATTCCCATTTTACTTTACTTGTCCTGCGGTCAACAATTATTAGCAGGTTTAGTACCCTGTAACTAACCATTATATCGCCGTTTGGCAGAGGGGCGCAGGTATTGGCGTGTGCCCATTCGTGGCGCTTACATAGAGGACAAATCGTATATCTGTCCATATCGAGGGCAGACGAATGCCACTCCCAAATAATTTTTCCATCACTATCTATTTCTCTTAAAACATCTTCAAATATACTTTCACCATCTAGATGATATTCAGTACCTACCCGGCCACCTTTGATTTTTTTTGCTATTTTATCATCAAGTTTATTCCAGGCTAGATAAACTGTATTTCCATTGGGTAGACGTCTCGCATCGTGGTGTTGATTTTCATCGTGGTGTTCCCAAACAATATTACCATCCCAGCTATATTCTCTAAGCCAACCACACTTACCGGCCGGAAGTGCCGGACCCTCGTCGGTAAGTTCCGTTATAAGAAGGTTGCCATTTGGAAGTAGCGTTGAGAGGTTGTTTCCACCTTTTTGTAGCTCCCATTCATGAACTATTTTACCATCAATATTTATAAGGTAAGCGGTATTATGATTAATCGGAGCAAATAGAGTAAACCCTGGTGTTGCCCTTTTCTTATCATAAAAGGTTAGGCCAAAATTATTGAATAGCATTTTGCGGTCCTTTGATGGAGATTCTCGAACAAGACTAATTAAAGCAAAATTCAAATAGAAACTCGAGTTAAATGTTACGGTTACAATATATATAAGTTTGGTTATTTTTATTGCTTTAGGTATGAGTTTATATTGATACTGCAATTTATAAGGACGAGTAAAAAATGAAAGCACGTATTAAGTGGATCCAGAATAGAACTTTCGTAGGTGAATTTTGTAGCGGCCATTCAATGGTTATGGATGACTATCCAGTGACTGGTGGACGCAATATCGGATTTTGTCCTACGAAGTTTTTTTTCTCGGTTTGAGCGGTTGTACCGTTTTTAATGTTGTTGATATGTTGCAGAAATCGGGGTGAGATGCGACTGGTTGTTCTATAGAAATCGAAGCCAAGCGCGCTGATAAAACACCAAGGTATTTATAGAGATCCTTGTTCGTTATATTCTAACGGGTCGCAAAATTGAATGTATAAAAGTAGACCGGGCTATGCATCTCTCAAGGGAGAAGTATTGCTCAGTCTTCATCATACTTGGGAAGACTGCTGAAATACTACATGAGATTGAAATTATAGATATTGACGTTAGGTAATCTAATAAACTAAAGGGACGAACAAGGTGAACGCCCCTTTAACTTAATATAAATTATTAAACTAGATATAAAGATCTGAGTTTAACATTAAATTGCAATACCGGTCTGGCGCCAAGTAGAAGTGCCTTTACAATCGGGACAAACGCGCTCGCCTATATGGCTAGACTGAAACTCATCCATACACATTAAGCATTTACGACGTTTAGCAACTAATTTATCTGATTGCGGTTTTTTGTTCATTTCCGAACGTGATGCCATGGAATTCTCTCCATTTTTAATTTTTTCGTTTATACGAAATTTATATTCCTCCCCAGATAGGCCACATCTTCGCGCAAAAACGAGCATTTAATCTCAAAATAAATTTAATTTTCTTGCCACGTCAACCCAGACTGGGATATGTGATGCATGTTATAAGGGAATTCTATAAAAATACCTATGTAAATTTTGCATACCTACTATGATTAATTGGGGACTCTTCCGTTAATCCGTTGAAAATACTTGACTTTTAACTCATTTATTTTAAATATTTATTTTTAAATTTTTCTGAAATAAAGGGAAAAATCTAATATGCGGGTATTTTGGTATCAAAAAGATGGTAATGCAGAAGTTGGCGTGATGATTAGTAAGATGTTAGCTATACCCCGAACAGAAGCCATATCCGAAATTCAGAAGTCTTTGAAAAGCATTTTACCGAACCAGGTTAAACCTGATATCTCCCAGAAACACATGATCTATTAGCTTTGACTGATAAGAATATGGATGTTGAAGAAACTTTCAAATTAGCTCTCAAGTTTCACAATGCCAATGACTTGGAAAAAGCTAACAGACTGTATGATAAAATACTGGCAAAGCATGGTGATCACCCAGATGCTAATCATTTATCAGGCCTTATAAGCTTGTCGGTTGGTGATTTAGAGGATGCTATGGAAAAGATACAAAAGGCCATTACAGCAATACCAAACCAAGCAATATTTTATAATAGTCTTGGTAACGTCCTCAAATTAAATAATAAAAGTGAACAAGCTGAACGTGCCTATTTTTCAGCTCTAGAAATTGATCCGCGGTTACATGAAGCACATCATAATTTAGGGAAACTTTTTGAAAAAAATGGGAATTTAGAGAATGCTAAATATCACTTAACTGAGGCCATTCACTCATCCCCTACTTCTTTTGAAAGTAATTTCTCTTTGGCCCGTATTTTGTTGAAATTAGGTAAATTTGTTGAAGCAGTGAATTTTTTCCAACAAGCACTTAAATTTGAATCTGAGAATGCGGATCTATTTAATGGTCTGGCCTTCGCTTTAGAAAAAGTAGGGAGATTAGATGATTCTATTCAATTTTACGAAAAATCTTTGAAACTAAAACCAAATGAAGTGGCAACTCTCAGTAACCTCGGGCACGCTCTCCACGCGAGTGGACGTGCTGAGCAGGGCCTAATTTATCTTAAGAAATGTCTTGAAATAGATCCAGACAATCAGCTCAATTGGGACCGTTATTTATTTGCTTTGATATTCAGTGAAACTGGTGATAGAGAAATCATCTTTCAAGAAAATAAACGATGGGCGGCAGAAATTGAGAACAAAATCGCTGTGTCATCCGATTTTACTGATTTTTCTCTTAATCCTAATAAGAAAATTAAAATTGGATATTATTCAAGAGAGTTTTATTCGCATGTTACCAGTTTTTTCTTTGAAACGTTATTGAGATACCATGATCGCGAATTTTTTGAGATTTATTGTTATTCCGATTGTATTGAACCAGATGAGGTGACAGCACACCTGCAGCAAAATTCTGATTTTTGGAGGGTTGTCTCGAAAATGGAACCCCATCAAATTGCGCATGAGATTGGGTCTGATCAAATAGATATATTTGTTGGGACAACTAATTTTTTGCCAAGTAATCGTATTATCTCGGCGTATCAGCCAGCTCCGATAATTGTTTCGTATATGAACCAAGTATCATCTACCGGACTTTCAAATGTTGATTATTTAATTACCGACGATCGTATTTCCCCGGCTGAAAGCGCGGATAAGTTTTTTGTTGAAAATCTTATAAGGCTGAGTGATTTTATTTGTTATTATCCACCTGAGTTGGAAGTTGAGATTAAGCCCCCTCCGGTAATTGAGAATGGGTATATTACATTTGGATGTTTTAATAATTTGGCTAAATTGAATCAAACGGTCATATCAAAGTGGTCAGATATTCTTCTTTCCGTTCCAAATTCTCGAATCAAGCTGATAGCTGGTGGATTTAATGACAAAACCATGCAAGCCCGGTACCTTAAGTTATTTAAGGGCTACGGAATTAATCAAAATAGAATTGAGTTTGTTACAACCATCCTCGGCAGAACGGAATATCTAAGTCAGTATAACTTAATTGATATAGCTTTGGATCCATTCCCATTTACTGGTGGCACTGTGTCAGATGAGACTATTTATATGGGTGTGCCATTAGTTACTTTGTCGGGTAACATAGAAATGGGGTGTATGGGTAAAAGCAAATTATCGCGACTTAATATGCATGAGTTGATAGCTTATAGTAAGGAAGATTATGTTCAGATTGCTATAAATTTGGCACATGATGTTGATAAAATTCAGAAATTTAAAACTGAAATACGTAGGCTTGCTCTTGGAACTATATTTAATGGAAAGGTTCACGTGAATGAATTGGAGCTGGCTTATCGTCAGATGTGGAAAACTTATTGTGTTCAAAATAACTGAATAAACATAATATACGCATATGATAAAAAAAATTTCAATTATAAAAAAAGATATAGAACTTAAAAATACCCCATTTGGTTCGGGACCTTATGGTGGGGGGGTGTATATCGCTGCAGCATCAATAACCGATGTTTTGATGCGCTTGCAGGCTTACATCGGCCTGCGAGGTGATGTGGTTGAGATTGGAGTCCTAGAAGGATCTTATTTACGGCAACTTTATTCATTTTTAAATGAAAAAGAAATTTGCTATGCCATTGACCCTTATACTGAACTCCCAAATTTAAAAGAAAAGGTCAAACTTGATTTTCAATCGCGATATGGATTGAAGAATCAGGTTCATTTTGTATACGAATCATCTCTAGATTTTCCCCTGGAAATATTTGAGAGGGAGGGATCGCCGGGAATTCGTTTTTTCAGTATAGATGGCAATCACACTGAAAATTATGTTCTAAACGACTTGGTATTAGCACAAAAGTTACTGATAAATGGTGGTATTATTGCGGTCGACGATTATTTTGATCGATATAGTCCAGGTGTCAGTGTTGGCATGACCAGGTACTTTTTAGAAAATAATAATGATCGGTTAGCAATTTTAATTTCAGGGGGCAACAAAGTCTTTCTCACGACTAAAGAGGATTATTTCAGGTATCGTTTGTTGTTAGAGAAATTTACCAATATTGAAAGCGTAAAAAGTTGTTCTGATATTGAATGGTTTGGCAACCCAGTCCTATTCACTGAAAACATTCTAAGTGATAATCTACCGCTATAGACAATAAGCGGTGCCCATGGTCCGAACTGGAAAAAAAATTTCTTTCGAAAATTGGATTTTAGATCCCCCATGTCTAATAATTACGTCAGAGAGGGGTAAGGCACCTTTTGTTAAAATGAAAAATTAAAGCGTACAATCACAGTTTGTCTTTTGGTTTGCCAACTTATTTCGTGTGCTGACTATAAGGAAAAATACTTTCGGAAGTCGCAGTTATCTTGCGAATGTATTATGAGGGCAAAAAAACACCTGACCATGAAATAGGCTTAATGTCGTTTTTTTAGGACGA